>OJFP01000050.1_pt1 | contig 86359 bp, 74 predicted proteins | sample 1594141 | NCBI WGS metagenome assembly OJFP01 (sample SAMN05416843, study PRJEB24817) | seawater metagenome | isolation source: Sea water | place: Canada:Atlantic | collected 2013-07 | reverse complement strand
GAAAAATAGTAGCGCAAATTGATATTGATACTCAAGGATGGGATGGTACTTATGGCGGTAAAATATTAGCCTCTGATGATTACTGGTTCTCTATTATGCTTGTCGATAGAAATGGAGCCCTAAGAGAAAGAAAAGGAAACTTCTCACTGTTGAGAAGGTAATTATAACTCTTTTTTAATTAACTAGTTCGTTATAGACATCAAAAGGATTTATACTTTATAAGATGGATTTTAAACTTCACTCTGAATTCAAACCAACAGGAGATCAACCTGAGGCAATAAAGCAACTAACTGATGGTCTAAACTCTAAAGAAAAATTTCAAACGCTTTTAGGCGTGACTGGATCTGGAAAAACATTCACAATTGCAAATGTTGTTGAAAGAACCAATAAACCAACCTTAGTATTAGCTCATAATAAAACGCTAGCAGCACAATTATATTCAGAATTCAAACAATTCTTTCCTGAAAACGCTGTAGAATATTTTGTTTCTTATTATGATTATTATCAACCTGAAGCCTACATTCCGGTGACTGGAACCTATATAGAAAAAGATTTATCCATTAATGATGATATTGAACGACTCAGATTAAGCACTACCTCTTCATTACTTTCTGGTAGAAGAGATGTATTAGTTGTTGCATCAGTTTCTTGTTTATATGGAATTGGAAACCCTGTAGAATTCAAAAAAAATGTAATTCCAATTGAAGTTGGCCAACTAATTTCCAGAACCAAATTTTTACATCAATTAGTAACTAGTTTATACTCTAGAACAGATGTTGAAATTAAAAGTGGGACTTTTAAAGTAAAAGGAGATGTAGTAACTGTTTTTCCTTCTTATGGAGAAAATGGTTTTAGAATTCATTTTTTTGGTGATGAAATTGAAGAGATTGAAGCAATAGACCTTGTTAGCAATCAAGTGTTAGAAAAATACGAGAGCCTTACAATTTATCCAGCTAACTTATTTGTAACCTCCCCAGATGTATTACAAAATGCCATTCATCAAATACAAGAAGACATGGTTAAACAAGTTGATTATTTTAAAGAAATTGGAAAACATTTAGAAGCTAAACGCTTAAAAGAAAGAACAGAATTTGATTTAGAAATGATTCGAGAACTAGGCTATTGTTCTGGGATTGAAAACTATTCTAGATATTTAGATGGTCGTGAACCTGGAACAAGACCCTTTTGCCTTTTGGATTACTTTCCTGAAGACTATTTAATGATTATTGACGAAAGTCATGTAACCATCCCACAAACCCATGCAATGTATGGAGGGGACAGAAGTAGAAAAGAAAACTTAGTAGAGTATGGTTTTAGATTACCAGCAGCCATGGACAATAGACCCTTAAAATTCGAAGAATTTGAAGCCATTCAAAATCAAACCATATATGTAAGTGCTACTCCTGCTGACTATGAATTACAAAATACCGAAGGTGTATTTATAGAACAAATTATTCGCCCTACAGGATTATTAGATCCTGAGATTGAAGTTAGACCAAGTCTACATCAAATTGATGATCTTATTGAAGAAATTCAAATCAGGGTTGAAAAAGATGAACGAACTCTTGTCACAACCTTAACAAAAAGAATGGCTGAAGAATTAACAAAATATTTAAGTAGAATTTCCATTCGATGTAGGTATATACATTCTGATGTAGATACATTAGAACGAGTTGAAATTATGCAGGATCTTAGAAAAGGTATATTTGATGTTTTAATTGGTGTAAATCTATTACGAGAAGGATTGGATTTACCTGAGGTATCTTTAGTAGCTATTTTAGATGCTGATAAGGAGGGTTTTTTGCGTTCTCATCGATCTTTAACACAAACTATTGGAAGAGCTGCGAGAAATCTAAATGGAATAGCAATAATGTATGCTGATAAAATAACTAAAAGCATGCAATTAACAATTAATGAGACAACCAATAGAAGAGAAAAACAAATTTCTTACAACAAAAAAAATAACATAACACCAACTCAAATTAATAAAAAAATTGATGATACATTATCAAGAAAGGCTGTAGCATCTTATCAATATAATGCTGCTATTAAAGAAGCAGCTGAGCAAGATTTACAATATTTGCCAAAATCTGAAATTGAAAAACGTATTAGAGAAAAAAGAAAGCAAATGGAAGAAGCTGCAAAAGCATTAGATTTTATTATTGCTGCACAACTTAGAGATGAAATAACAATGTTAAAGAAACAACTAAAAATTAAATGAAAAACTTAATTACCCCTATTTTTTATTTTTTGATAGTAACAAATATATTTTCTCAACAAACAAAAACTATATATGTTGATGAAAGTTATGATGAAATATTCAAAGAAAAATTTGATAGATTACTTGAGAGTAATTTATATGATATTGCAGAAACTACCAGAGATAAAAAAATCTATAAAAAACTTCGCTACAAAGAATATTTTGGCAGATTAAGTAAAAAAAATAAAGGTCAACTCAATAAGCTTTTTAATTCACGATACAAGATTGACTCTGCAAAAAAATGGCTTTTTCATTATATAGATTCACTTCCAAATAAAGAAAAAATGCCAAAAATTTCTGGCGTTATTATTTATGACTCTGTAGAAACAAAAAAATCACTTTTTTTGTCTAAAAAAGTTTTTAAAAAAAACTATAGGAAATACATAAATTCAAAACACATACATGTCATGAGTTATGATGAATTTCAAGACAATATAAGAAAAGAAAAAAATAAAATTTCAAAAAAAATAGACTTCACTCATATATATAAGCAAAACAATGGAATTCCTGAAAAATTCCTCAAAGAGATGAACTATCATAAAGATAATATTCCTGTTTTTAGAAATATTTTTAGTGATGGAATGAAAAATTATAACACAATTTTAATTTTTCCAAACGGTGATTTCTACTTGGTTAATAATTATAACATGAGCAACGAAAAAATTTAATACAAAGCAGTTTTTATAAAAAAAGAAAAAAAATTGGTTAAAGAAGCAATTAAATAAGTAGCAGTGTTTAATTTTGATTTGTTATAAAAATACCATACTAAAAATTAAGGTTTTAACCACCTTATTGTATCCTTATCAAAATATATATTGAGATAAAAACTAACAATAATCTAAAATGAAAAAAATACTATTACTAACAGGTACTTTGTTGATGATATTTTCTTATCAAAAAGAAGTAACTAATGATGATGTTGTAAACTACGCAAGTTCAATTACTCAAGATGAATTAAAAGAGCATTTATATATATATGCCTCAGATGAATTTGAAGGACGTAACACTGGTGATCTTGGACAGAAGAAAGCTGTTAACTATATAAAAGAACAATATGAAGCTTTAGGAATTAAACCGCTAATTGAAGGAAATTATTTTCAAAACGTACCATTAAATCTTGTAAAAACACCAAAAGTAGCCATAACTAACAATGGTAAATCATTTAATTATTATGATGATTTTATTTCACTAGGATCGGCTAATTCAACAACAGTTTCAGCATCAGAAATTGTGTATGCAGGATATGGTATTGATGATGAAAAATATTCTAATTACACAAACTTAAATGTAAAGGGAAAAATCGTCGTGATTAAAAATGGAGAACCAAAAGATAAAAATGGTAATTATATAATCACTGGCAATAAAGAAGTCTCAAAGTGGTCTAATGGTCGTCAGGAGCTTTCTGCAAAAAGAAATATAGCTAAAGATAAGGGTGCAAAGGCATTATTCTTTATGAATGATGATTTATTTAATCAGTATGCTCGATACTTCAAAAAGCTAGAAAAAAGAGGTGTGAGTAATCGTTTGTCATTGGCTGTTAAAAAAGATGCTGAAGCCGATATGTATCAGTTTTTAATCAGCAATAAAATGGGGAAATCATTAATAGCAAATATAAAAAAGTCTGTCAAATCTTCTTATGAATCAGCAAAATTTGAAATGATTTTTGAGGCATCTTCTGAATACAAACCTTCAGAAAATGTAGCTGCCATAATTCATGGTTCTGAAAAACCTGATGAATACATTATCATTTCGTCTCATCTAGACCATGTGGGAATGGATGCAAATGGAGAGGTGTTTAATGGAGCTGATGATGATGGTTCTGGAACAGTTGCTATGTTAGAAATTGCAGAAGCATTTAAAAAAGCAGTAGATTTTGGCCACAGACCAAAACGCTCAATTATTTTCTTACATCTAACAGGAGAAGAAAAAGGATTATTGGGTTCTAAATACTATACAGATTATGAGCCATTAGTTCCATTGAAAAATACGATCACAAACTTAAACGTTGATATGATTGGACGTATTGATCCAAAACGTGAAGGAAATCGAAATTATATATACTTAATTGGGAGTGATAAACTAAGTAAAGATTTACACAATATATCCGAAAAAGTAAATAAGGAATATCTAAACATAGAATTAGACTACACATACAATAATGAAAATGATCCAAATCGTTTCTACTACCGCTCAGATCATTATAATTTTGCAAAGAATAACATTCCAGTTATTTTTTATTTCAACGGAACTCATGCTGATTATCACAAAATAAGTGATACTCCAGATAAGATTAATTATGATTTATTAGAGAATAGATCTCGTTTAATCTTTCATACTGCATGGGAGATAGCAAATCGGAAAGAACGTATTGTATTAGATGAAAAAGACGAAAAGGTAAAGTCTTAAGAAATAAAAATATATAAATAAAAAACGCCACTCGGATGAGTAGCGTTTTTTATTTATATGTTTTTGGATACTATAAGCCCAATACTTCTGCAACTTTATCGGCAGCTTCTTGAAATTCTGTAGCTGAAATAATTTCCATTCCATTATTATCAATAAGTTCTTTGGCTTCAACAGCGTTCGTACCTTGTAATCTACAAATAATAGGTACGTTAATTTTATCACCCATGTTCTTATAAGCATCTACAACACCTTGCGCAACTCTATCGCAACGAACAATACCTCCAAAAATATTAACCAATATAGCTTTCACATTTGGATCTTTTAAAATTATTCCAAAAGCAACCTCAACACGTTGAGCATCAGCTGTACCTCCAACATCTAAAAAATTAGCTGGATCTCCTCCTGCTTGTTTAATTAAGTCCATAGTACCCATTGCTAATCCAGCACCATTAACCATACATCCAACATTACCATCTAAGTCTACATAATTAAGACCAGCCGCTTTGGCTTCTACTTCAATTGGATTTTCCTCACGTAAATCTCGCATGGCAGCATAATCTTTGTGACGATATAATGCATTTTCATCTAAAGTAACTTTTGCATCTACAGCTAAAATTTTATCATCAGATGTTTTTAATACTGGATTAATTTCAAACATTGATGAATCAGATTTAATGTAGGCTGTGTATAAAGAAGATACAAATTTTGCCATTTCTTTTAATGCAGCACCAGAAAGTCCTAAATTAAAAGCAATTTTACGCCCTTGAAATGGTAATAAACCTAAAGTAGGATCAATTTCTTCGGTGAAAATTAAATGAGGAGTTTCTTCTGCTACTGTTTCAATATCCATACCACCCTCGGTAGAATACATAATCATATTTTTACCAGTATTTCTATCTAATAAAACAGACATGTAATACTCTTCAGGTTCAGAATCTCCTGGATAATAAACATCCTCACAAATCAAAACTTGATTTACTTTTTTACCTTCAGTTGAAGTTTGTGGAGTGATCAGCATCATTCCAATGATAGCATCAGATATTGACTCAACTTCATTTAAGTTTTTAGCTAACTTAACACCACCTCCTTTACCGCGACCTCCAGCATGAACTTGTGCTTTAACAACATACCAACTAGTTCCAGTATCAGCAGTTAATTGTTTAGCTGCAGCAACAGCATCTTTTGGAGTACTAGCAACGATTCCACGTTGAATTCTAACACCAAAACTATTTAAAATTTCTTTTCCTTGATATTCGTGTAAGTTCATGTATTTATAAATTTTAAAACGCTAGCAAAAATACAAATTCAAATTCAATTTTTGATTAAACAATTTGATAAAAATCAGTAAAATTATACAGAAAAAAAATCTTTATAAGAAATGTAAATTAATCTTTTTTAATAGCAATAAATCAAAAATTACAGAGAGTATCTTTAAATATTTTAAATTTATGATTGAAAATAAATTGAAAACAATTTATAAAGATTCATTATTTGATTCCTTTTTTTAATATTTTCGTTATTATAAATATTATTTGATGGTAATTGCAAAAAACATACACAAATATTACGGAGATACAGAGGTTTTAAAAGGAGTTAACCTTACTATTAATAAAGGTGAGATTGTTGCAATTGTAGGACCATCTGGAGCAGGAAAAACAACTTTACTTCAAATTTTAGGCACTTTAGATTCCCCTTCAAAAGAAGAAGATTTTTTACTGGAGGTTAATGGTATTAGACTTCAAAATTTAACTAATAGAATGATTGCCGCATTCAGAAATGAACACATTGGCTATATCTTTCAATTTCATCAATTATTACCTGAATTTACAGCCCTAGAAAATATCTGTATCCCTGCTTTTATTGGTAAAAAAAATAGAAAAGAAACTGAACAAAAAGCAAAAGAACTTCTAAGATTTCTTGGATTAGAGAATCGGATGAAACATAAACCTAATGAACTCTCTGGAGGTGAACAGCAGCGAGTAGCGGTTGCTAGAGCACTTATAAACAACCCCTCTATAATTCTCGCTGACGAACCCAGCGGAAATTTAGATTCCTCTTCTGCTGAAAGTCTTCATAAATTATTTTTTGAATTAAGAGACACATATAATCAAACATTTGTTATTGTAACTCACAACCAAGAGTTGGCTGATATGGCTGATAGAAAATTAACCATGAGAGACGGTATAATCATATGACAAAAATACTTAATGAACTCATTCAATACCTACTTAATCCTGTTTTAGAAAAAGATAAGAACAAAAGCTTCCTATACCGTTTTAAAATACTAATCTATCTCTCATTCATATCGTTTATATTTTCATTCTTTATCTCTACCATTACTAGGGTACTAGTATTTGTTGGGGCATTAGATGAAGTTAGTCATATTACTGATTCGCTTTTTGATGATTCTAATGGAGTCAAAATTCTTTTTTTTGCAGCTGTTTTAGCCCCCATAATAGAAGAATTAATTTTCAGAGGGCCATTGATATATATTAAACAACCTAAAGTTTTCAAATTGGCATTTTATACCATTGGAGTTATTTTTGCTTATGTTCATATATTTAATTTTGAAATCACAACTAATGTCATTCTTTTTTCACCACTTTTGGTAGCACCTCAATTTTTCATAGGGTTAATTTTTGGGTTTGTAAGGGTGCGTTTTGGCTTAATTTGGTCTATCTTTTTACACAGTATTTATAATGGTATATTAGTTTCATTATTTCTTTTAGCTAGCCATGGTAATCCCTAAAAAAGAGTTAAAAAGTTTTCTAGACTTGAAAGTAGAAACGTACAATAGGATCAGCTTCATAGCATCAGATCCTATTCAAATCCCTCATCAATTTTCTAAAAAAGAGGATATTGAAATTGCTGGTTTTTTATCAGCAACTATTGCATGGGGTAATAGAACTATGATTATTAGAAACTCTAATAAAATGATGGAGATTATGGATAATTCTCCATTCGATTTTATAATGAATCATTCTGAAAAAGATCTAGTTAATATTACTGATTTTGTTCACAGAACATTTAATTCTACTGATTTTCAGTATTTTATAAAATCTCTTCAAAATATTTATGAAAATCATGGAGGATTAGAAGATATTTTAAAACCGTTAAAAAATGAAATAAACTATCAGAACTCCATCACAAAGTTTAAGACCATTTTTTTTGAACTTCATCATGAGGTAAGAACTGAAAAACATATTTCTAACCCACAAAAAAATTCTGCAGCGAAACGAATTCATATGTTCTTAAGATGGATGGTAAGAAAAGATACTAAAGGAGTGGATTTTGGCCTCTGGAAAACTCATTCACCTGCTTTTTTATCTTGCCCATTAGATATTCATTCAGGTAATGTAGCTAGAAAATTAGGAATACTAACCCGTAAACAAAATGATTGGAAAGCTGTTTACGAATTAGATACAAAACTTAGAAGTTTTGATAAAAAAGATCCAGTTAAATATGACTTCGCACTTTTTGGTCTAGGTGTATTTGAAAAATTTTAATTTTTAAATCCTTTACAAAAAAGTCGTTTATTTCCATTAATTTAGGGGTTCTTAAAACTAGAATAAATGAAGAAATATTTAATTTTCACCCTACTTATTAGCTTTATTGGCATTAAGGCACAGGACATAAGAATTCCTTTAGACACAACAGTTATTACCAATAATGAAGTGGTTATAAATGGTAAAAAGATAATCTATCAAGCAACAACTGGCATGCAGCCTGTTTGGGATGATCATGGCAATATAATAGCATCATTATATTACACGTACTATAAACGAACCAATCTGAATAATAACCTCAAAAAGCCCAATGACTATTCAAAAAGACCAATAATAATGTCTTTTAATGGTGGGCCAGGATCTGCTTCAGTTTGGATGCACATCGCATATACAGGTCCAAAAGTATTGAGAATTGATGATGAAGGGTATCCAATTCAGCCCTATGGTGTGAAAGATAACCCTAACTCAATATTAGACGTTGCAGATATTGTATATGTAAACCCAGTAAATACTGGATATTCCAGACCAATTGTAAAAAAAGGAGAAAAATTAGATAAATCTTTGTTTTTTGGAATCAACGCAGATGTAAAATATCTTGCTGGATGGTTGAATTCATTTATTTCAAGAAACAATAGATGGCGATCTCCAAAGTATATTATAGGAGAAAGCTATGGTGGTACTCGTGTAATGGGATTAGCGGCTGAACTTCAAAATAAACAATGGATGTATTTAAACGGAGTGATTATGGTTTCTCCTGCTGATTACAAAGTATTAAGAACAGGATCTGCACTTTCATCCTCATTAAATTTACCTTATTTTACAGCTGCTGCATGGTATCACAAAATGCTACCTGATGAATTACAAAATAAAGATTTATTAGAAATCTTACCGCTATCTGAAGAATACGCCATCAACAAATTAATTCCTGCTATGGCAAAAGGAGGATTTATTTCAGATACTGAGAGAAATAAAGTAGCAGAACGTATGTCTTATTTTTCAGGAATTAAGAAAAATGTGCTTTTACAACACAATTTGGATATTCCAAAAGACTATTTCTGGAAAGAACTATTAAGAGATAAAAATGGTTTTACCATTGGGCGATTGGATTCAAGATATAAAGGTTTAGACAAAAGATTAGCAGGTGATAGTCCAGATTACAATTCAGAAATTACATCCTGGCTTCATTCATTTACTCCAGCTATAAACTATTATATAAGAGAACATTTAAAATTTAAAACAGACGTTACCTATAACGTATTTGGACCGGTTGGACCATGGGATAATAGAAACGACAACGTAAGAGAAGGCTTAAGAAGGGCTATGGCTCAAAACCCTTATTTAAAGGTATTAGTTCAATCTGGGTATTATGATGGTGCTACTACCTACTTTAACGCTAAATATACTATGTGGCAAACTGACCCAAGTGGAAGAATGAGGAATCGTTTCTTTTTTAAAGGCTACAGAAGTGGGCATATGATGTATTTAAGGAGTGAAGATTTAAAAAAATCTAATGATGATTTGAGAGATTTTATAAAAAATAGCTCCACCAACGGAAAGCCCGCAAAATATTAAATACTCAATAGCAAATGCAATTTAAATATCCTGCTGTTTTATATTTTTTGTTTATTCTCATTATACCAATACTTGTACATCTTTTTAATTTACAAAAATTTAAAAAAATTGAATTTACAAATGTTCAGTTTTTAAAAAAAATAAGTCTTGAAACACGCAAGAATTCTAAATTAAAAAAACTCTTAATATTAGCAACTAGAATACTCAGTTTTACAGCTTTAATTTTTACATTTTCACAACCTTATTTTGGAGATAAAAAAAAAGAAGGGAATAGACAAAATTATATCTATTTAGATAATTCAGAAAGTTTAAATACTAATGGAAATAATGGAAATTTACTAAAAATTGCAGCACAAGATATTATTGAAAATTCACCAGAAAATGAAAGGTATTCTCTACTTACAAACGATGATTTTAACATAAATATATCTAAAAAAGAATTGGTAGAATCTCTTAAAAACATAAGATTTTCTAATAATAACACATCAATACATGATAAAATAAACACAATTCAAACAGAATTAATAAATAAAAGTATAAATTTAAATAAAATATTATTAATATCTGACTTTCAATACTTTAATGAAAATAAAAATAATGAGTTTACAAATGTAATTAGACCAATTTCGTTTATAAAATTAAATTCTAAAGCAAAAAGCAACATCTCTATAGACAGTGTATACATCAACACAATAAGTATACAAAAGAAATTAGTTTCTGTAGTTATAAAAAACCAAGGTGAATCAAAAAAAAATATTCCAATTGCACTTTATAACTCCTCAAGACTCATCAACAAAAGATCCTTCTCTATTCTAAAAGATGAAGAAAAAATAGTAAAATTTCCAATTGAAAATTTTAGCAAATTTAAGGGCAAAATTCAACTTACCTTTAACGATAGTTTCTTGTTTGATAATGTTTTTTATTTTTCAATAAATACCTCCAATAAAACATCAATTTTAAACATTGGAAAAACACTTCCATTTATATCAAAAATTTTTAATAGTGATGAATTTAATTATACAAGCTCAACATTACGAAAAGTAAATTATAATTTAATTTCATCTCAACAACTTATTATCTTAAATGAATTAAAGGATTTTTCGAATGTTATAGAAAATAGTATTCTTAAATTTATAAAAGATGGAGGAAACCTCCTAATTATACCAAATCAAAATATTGAAGTTAGTTCCTATAATTCATTGTTAAAACAAATAAATACTGGTGGAATTATAAATAAAAACAGGGATTCATTAAAAATTACCACCATAAATTTCAAACATCCTTTGTTTAACGATGTTTTTGTTAAAGAAGTCAAGAATTTTGAATACCCAACTACGGTATTAAACTATAATCACAACCTTCAAGGAAATGCTGTTTTATTGTTTGAAAATAAAACTCCTTTTTTACATGAAATTACCAACTCTTTTTCAAAAATATATTTATTTTCATCTCCATTAAATATTCAGTCCTCTAATTTTGTTAATTCACCATTAGTTGTACCAACACTATATAACATAGCTAGACAAAGCCTTGAATTAAATAAACCTTACTACATACTTCATAAAGAAAACACCATAGAGATTAGAAAAAAAATAGAAAAAAATGAAATTTTAAAAATCTCCAATCAAAGAAAATCGTTTATTCCCTCTCAAGTAAATTTTGCTAATAAAGTTGTTTTTTCAACACTTAATGAACCTAAAACAGTAGGTTTTTATGATATATTACTCGATAAAGACACCTTGACTTCCATAGCTTATAACAGTTCCTCAAGTGAAAGTTCACTAGCTTTTTATAACCTAAATACAATTAAAAAAGAAAATAAAAATATTGAGGTTTTCGGTTCAATCAAAGAATATTTTAAAGAAATAAACGAAAAAAACAAAGTTCAATCACTTTGGAGGTTGTTTTTGGCAATTGCAATTGTATCTTTGTTGTTGGAAATTTTAATTTTAAAATTCTTCAACATATGACTACGCTTTTAAAATCGGCTACTATCATAGATACTTCCAGCCCACATCATAATCAAACAAAAGATATTTTAATTGTTAATGGAAAGATTTTTAAAATCGCTAATTCTATTCAACAAGAATCATCATACAAAATCGTTGAGTTAGAGAACCTTCATGTTTCTTGTGGATGGTTTGATACTAGTGTTTCTTTTGGAGAACCCGGATATGAAGAAAGAGAAACAATAAAAAAAGGTCTAGAAGTTGCCTCTAAAAGTGGTTTTACATCTGTTGCAGTTAATGCAAATACAAATCCAGTCATAGATTCAAAGTCTGATGTAGAATTCTTAATAAACAAAGCCAAAAACTCAGCCACAAGTCTTTACCCTATTGGCGCATTAACAAAAGAAAGTAAAGGGGAAAATATGGCTGAATTATTTGATATGCAACAATCTGGAGCTATTGCTTTTGGAGATTATAATAAAGCCATTACTAACGATAATTTAATGAAAGTGGCATTACTATATGCACAAAATTTCGAGGGTCTTATTTTAAGTTTTCCGAAAAATAATTCAATAGCAGGAGAAGGAATAGTTAACGAAGGCATAAATAGTACTCAATTGGGCATAAAAGGTTCAGCAGCTTTAGCAGAGCACATGCAAATTGCTAGAGATTTATATTTATTAGAGTATACCGGCGGGAAATTACATATCCCTACAATTTCTTCAGCAGCTTCTGTAAAATTAATCAAAGAAGCAAAAAAGAAAGGGCTTAAAGTAAGCTGCAGTGTTTCAGCACATCATTTAATTTTAACTGACAACGAATTAGGTTCGTTCGATAGCAATGTCAAAGTTACCCCTCCACTTCGTACAAAAAATGACACAAAAGCATTATTGAAAGGATTAAAAGATGGTGTAATAGATATGATTACTTCTGACCATAACCCAATAGATGTGGAACATAAAAAAATAGAATTTAGCCATGCTAAATTCGGAACTATTGGCTTAGAGAGTCTATTTGGAGCTGTAAATTCCGTATTAGATTTAGAAACAATTATAAAAGCTTTGACAATCCATCCAAGAGCAATTTTTAATCAAGAAGTTACTTCAATTAAAGAAGATAGCATCGCTAATCTAACACTTTTCAATCCTGATGGAGCTTCAGATTTTTTAAATCAAAATATTTTATCAACTTCCAAAAACTCGGCCTTCCTTGGAAAAAAATTAAAAGGAAAAGTTTATGGAGTCTTTGCAAATAAAAAATTAGTTCTGAACTAGCAATATGAGTGACATCTTAACCTTTGTTGAAAGACTTCCAAAGCAAGCTATTAAAAACCCTCCCTTACTAATTTTACTTCATGGATACGGAAGCAATGAACTTGATTTATTTTCATTTGCCAATGAACTACCAGATACTTTAGTAATAGTAAGTTTAAGAGCGCCATACGAAATGGGTTATGGTGGATATGCATGGTATGACATAAATCTTGACAGTGAAAACAATAAGTTTTCAGATCTCGATCAAGCTAGAAAATCTTTACAAAAAATTACAGAAACCATAGATTATATAAAAACTAAGTATACTACTAATCCAGATAATACTTTTTTACTTGGTTTCAGTCAAGGAGCTATTCTAAGTTATGCTTTAAGTTTTAATTTCCCCAATAAAATTCAACATGTAATTGCACTTAGTGGGTATTTCAACACAGAATTAATGCCTAAAGAAAATACTCAAAAAATAAACACGGATTATTACATATCTCATGGCACTGTAGATCAAGTAATACCTGTAGATTGGGCAAGAAAAGCAAGTCCATTTCTAGATTCAAAAGAGTTAAAAAATGAATATTCAGAATATCCTGTTGGACATGGTGTTGCGCCTCAGAATTTTTTCAGCTTCAAAAAGTGGATTGAAAATAGATTAAAATTATAAGACTGAGTCAAATTAAAAACATATTTTAATATTTATAATTTAATCTCTAACCCATCATAGGACAAAAAAACGTTTTCGGGAAGTTTTTTTTGGACCTCCGCATGAAATCCTAACTTATGACTTATATGGGTAAAATATGCTCTCTTTGGTTTAATTTCATTAACAAAACACAGGGCTTCTTCTAAATTTAAATGTGTAGGATGTGCCGTTATTCTTAATGCATTTACTATTAAAATATCTAAGCCCTCTAACTTCTTTTTTTCATGATCTGACATGGTCTTTAGGTCTGTAATATAAGCCACATCTCCAAACCTGTAACCCATAATGGGTAGCTTACCATGCATAACAGCTATAGGAGTTACATTTACTCCGCTTAATGTGAAGCTAGATGAATCTATAATATTTTCTGTTAGTTTTGGTGCGCCAGCATACCTGTTTTCGGTTTCAAAAATGTAAGAAAACCTTACTTTTAAGCTCTCTATCACTCGCTCTTGAGCATAAATAGGTACTTCACCCATTTTATAGGTAAAGGGCCTTAAATCATCAATTCCTGCTGTATGATCTGAGTGCTCATGTGTAAATAAAACCCCATTTATAGCCTGAATATTTTCTCTTAACATTTGTTGGCGAAAATCAGGACCACAATCAATGACATAACAAGTATCGTCCCAAGAAATCATAACAGAAGATCGTAACCTTTTATCTTTTGAATCATTAGACAAACAAACAGGATCATTATTTGCTATCATTGGTATGCCTTGAGATGTTCCTGTACCTAGAAATGTAATCTTCATATCTTACAAAAATAACATAAAAATTGACTGATAGCAATCTATTTAGTTACCTTTGTTTAGAAGCAAAATCTATCAAAATGTCTATTTCTTTAAAAGGAGATCAAAAAATCAGTAGTGTTCCTGCCACAAAAATCAAAGCACTTAGAATAAATTTAAACAGCGATATCTACGGAACCTTTGCGGAAATAGGTGCCGGACAGGAAACAGCTCGAAATTTCTTCAGAGCTGGTGGGGCTTCAGGAACAATTGCAAAGGCAATGAGTGCGTATGATAAAGATTTCTCAGACGCTATTTATGGTATCGAAGAGGACAGACGCTATGTAACAGAAGAACGTTTAAAAAGAATGCTTCACCACGAAGTAGATTTAATAGAGGATCGCTTAAGCAGAAAAAAGCATCCTGACAAGTTATTTTTTAGCTACGCCAATACTGTAGCTACCATAGATTTTTCAAAAAAATTCAAAGGACATGGTTGGGTTGGAATCAGATTTCAACTAGATCCACTTGAGGAGTTTAACGAGATTGTATTACACCTAAGATTTAAAGAAACTGATGCTCGTCTCCAACAAGAAACTCTAGGTGTTTTAGGTGTGAATTTAATTTATGGTGCTTTTTACTTAAATGACAATCCAAAAGAGTTACTAAAATCTTTTTACGATAACCTATATAAGGATCAATTAGAAATTGACATGATTAACTTTTCTGGTCCACGTTTCATGTATGTAGATAATCGTTTAATGAGCCTTCAGTTAGTGAAAAACAACATGACTACAGCGGTTATGTTTGGTCCTGATGGAAATAATTTACTTCCAGCTCAAGTATTATATAAAAAAAACATATTGGCATTACGTGGTAGTTTTAGACCAGTAACTAAAGTTAATATGGATATGTTTGAGAGAGCTAAAGAATTTTTCTTTAGTGAAAAAAAAGTTGATCCTGAAAACTCTCAAATTATTTTTGAAATTACACTCAGTAATTTAAGAGCAGAGGGAGAAATTAATGAACGTGATTTCCTAGATAGAGCAGAATTATTATGTTCTTTGGGACAGAATGTAATGATCACTAACTTTCAAGAATATTTTAAGCTCGTTGAGTATTTTAGTGAGTTTACAAAAGCCAGGATGGGCTTAGCTATGGGTGTTTATAATTTAATTCAAATTTTTGATGAAAAATATTATCGCCATTTAAGTGGTGGTATCTTAGAAGCCTTTGGTAAATTGTTTTACAGAGACCTAAAAGTGTACATGTACCCTTATAGAGACGAAGAAAAAAACGAATTTATTACTAGTGAAAATTTAAAAGTTCATCCAAGAATGAAGGAATTATATAAATTCTTCAAAAACAACGGAAAACTTATTGATATTTCAGATTTCGACCAAGAAATTTTCCATATTTTCTCTAGAAAAGTATTAAAAATGATTTCTGAAGGAGAGGAAGGCTGGCAGGAAATGCTGCCTGAAGGTGTTGCTGAGACAATAATTAAAAAACGTCTATTTGGATACTCAAAAACTAGAAAAAAGACTTAAAAATATATAATATTAAACCTTTTTATAAGCAGGAAGTCTTAGATAAAAAAACCAGTATTGATTGATGAAATCGCTTTAGTTGAAAAACTTCAAAATATTCAAACAAAAGAAAAAGCTTTCCGAATATTAATTAAAAAATACAAAGAACGTTTGTATTGGCATATTCGTAAAATGGTTATTTCACACGATGACACTGACGATGTACTTCAAAATACTTTCATTAAAATTTTTAGAGGAATAGATAATTTTAAACAGGATAGTAAACTATACTCTTGGATGTATCGGATAGCAACTAATGAGTCTATCACCTTTATCAACAAAAGAGCGAGAGAAAGAAATATAGATATTACTGAAATGAAACAAGAAATGGTTTCAAATTTGCAATCTGATGTTTGGTTTTCAGGAAATGATATTCAAATAATACTTCAAGAGGCAGTTGCTAGATTGCCAAAAAAACAGCAATTAGTTTTTAACATGAAATATTTTGACCACTTAAAATATCAAGAAATTTCTGAAATACTTGGAACATCTGTTGGAGGATTAAAAGCTTCCTACTTTCAAGCAGTAAAAAAAATAGAAAATTATATAATAAATAAACACAATTAAACCTTAAGTCATTAATAAAGTCTTAGTAATAATGAAACGAGTTATAAATCACAGCAAAGATTGGAAGCTAACCGAAGGTATTAAAACAGGGTTTACAGCTCCTGAAAGTTATTTTACGGGTATCGAGGACGAATTATTCTCAAAGTTAATTGAAGAGAAGCTTCCAAAACATAATGGTTTCAAAACCCCAAAATCTTATTTTGAAGAATTAGAAGATCTTATTATTAAAAAAACTAAAAAAGGGAAAGTTATAACCTTAAAGAGAAAAAAAATAAAATTAATATCTGTTGCTGCATCTATTGCCTTACTTCTATTTTTTGGGTCAACTTTTTTTCTCAATAACAATAACACTGAACTTTCTTCAGAAGAAATTATAAGTTGGTTAGATGTGAATGCCAATTCACTTTCTAATGATGACATTGCATTTGCATTAACAGAACTAAATATTAACGATATAAATCCATATCTAGCAATTAAAAATGAGGATATTGTTGAATCTTTATTAAATTCTAATGATTTGGATTATCTAATTGAAGATATAAATACAAAATAATTTAAGATATGAAATCAATAAAATTTTTAATGTTAATTGTTGCTATTATTATCAATACAAATAGCTACTCACAAAAAGGAAATAAAATCGATAAAAACCGAGTTAGATCTCACAAAGTTGCATTCATTACCGATCAATTGAACCTATCAGTAAAGGAAGCTGAAGTGTTTTGGCCTATATATAACGCACATGAAAAATTAATGTCACAATATAGACGTGAAGAAGTTAATGCTATGAAATCGATAATTAAAAATCCAAATAAGCCTTTTTTATCTCAGAAAAATTTTGATGATATCAATGAGAATGAAGCTACAAAAATCTATAATGAAGTTGCAAATATTAGAAACAAAACTCATCAAGAAAAAGAAAGTTTTTTTGCCAAAGTAGCTACAATCTTATCTTATAAGAAGATTTTAAAACTACAAGTAGCTGAAAGGGAATTTAGAAAAGAGTTATTCAGAAAACTAAAACAATCAAGAAGAAAACCTTGATTAGAATGGTTAGGTTTTAGCTGACTAAATTTAAGTAAGAGTGAAGTTCGGGCTTATTACTAGTATACTGTCTTAACCAAATGGTTAATTCACTAATTTCGTGAGGTAATAATCTTTTTAACGCTTTTTCTAACTCTTTACAAAACAAATCAGAACTAAAACTAACTTTTTTAAGAACAGTTTTAGAGTATTCAAACATAGCTCTTGCCATAAACAAACTTTTAATTTATTTATATAACGAACATTCTTGAAATTTCGTATGTCAATTATAAGAATTAAAGCTTATTAACTTTCGTTAAAAGTTTAGTAGCTTTATTTTCTAATTCTTCCTCTATAGCTTTAAAATGAGCTTTTTTATTTTCTATATTTTTTGCGTTTACTTTAGCAATTAATTCATCAAAAATAACAATAGCTTCATCTACAATAGCTTCAGTTTTTTTTATGTCTCCGGTAGCTGAAACTAAACACTCATCAATTACATCACCTAAAACATAGTTGATGTCTTTTTTTAAATTCTTTATACTTGCCATACTTAATTATTTTAAAGCACAAATCTAGCCTATTTTATCCAATCTTTTTTCAAACTTTTAAAATTAATTCAGTTAGGTCAATGGTTGAAAAATTTATAATAATTTTAAAATATCTTTGAGTTGACTTAAAGTGTGAAAATTTGAATTTTTGGTTTCTTCTAACGATACCTCTTCATGCGACCAGGTTATATGAAATGGTATGTGAATAGCTGATGCACCAATTTTTACAAGAGGCAACACATCTGACTTTAATGAGTTACCAACCATTAACAACTCATTTGAATTAATATCTAAATGTTTTATTAATTTCCTGTAATCCACCTCTTTTTTCTCACTCATTACCTCTATGTGATGAAAATATTTTAATAATCCTGATTTTTCTAATTTACGCTCTTGATCTAATAAATCTCCTTTTGTAGCTACTATTAACTTATACTTATTATGAAGTTCCCCTAGCACTTCCTCTACCCCATCTAACAATTCAATTGGCTTATTTAACATCTCTTTTCCAATAGTCAAAATTTTATCTATTTCATGCTGAGATATAGAGTAATTAGATAATTTTAAAGCACATTCAATCATTGAAAGCACAAATCCCTTAATACCATAACCGTACAATTCTAAGTTCTTCATTTCTATTTTGAAAAGCTCTTGATCTACCTTATTTTCAGTCTCATACTTTGATAAAATTTTTGCAAACTTTTTCTCTGCCTCCCTAAAATAAGTTTCATTTACCCAAAGCGTATCGTCTGCATCAAATGCTATTACTTTACAGTTTTCGTACATATAGATTTTATTAATAACAAATTCCAAATATACATATTTAGCAAGTTTATACTATAATTCTAAAAGTTAACGAAAACTATAATCTACGGGAATTAAAACTGATTTTTTTCGGATATAAATATTACATACATTTGATAATTAATTTTTTTTAAAATAAATTAGAAGCAATAATGACTAAATTCAAACTAGACATAAAAAAAAGTATTCTTGAACTATTTATGATTTTTTTAGCCATTTCAATCTCATTTTTTATCGAAGAGTGGAGACAAGACAATCAACTAAAAAAGAGATTAATTGAGGATTATAATGCTATATCAAAAGATCTTAATGACGACATTAAACAATTAAAGGAAATCATTAGTGAACATAGTTCAAAGAATTTAGTAGGACACAACTTAATGGACATATTGAATAACAAGACACCCTTTGATTATGATCGTTTTCTTGAAAAATCTAAAAAAATTGGTACCGGAAATACTTTTTTTGGTACTACAAGTGCTTATGATGTCTCTGTTTCTAGCGGAAGACTCACTTACTTTGGTGTAAGTAAACTATCACATGAAATTGGGTTAGTTTATGGACATCATTATGATAGACTTGATGTGAATGGGAAATTAATGGATGAATTGTATCTTTTTCATTCCAATATCATTTACAGCTCATATTTAAGTGATAAAAAAACAAAAAAAGATATTGAAAATAATAGGAGAATTATCTTTTCTAATGAATATAAGAGTAAACTAGCTAAGTTTATTGGTATAGAGTCAAGCTATTTAATCAAGTCAAATAAAGCCTTAAAACAGATGATAAAAGTAAAGGAAATGCTTTCTGAATTCTTATTTTAAAAAAAATCTATAAATTAATCTCCTGAATACTTTACAAAATTCCTAGGTGTTTCGTACAATGTAATTTCTAAGTCTAGAGAGTTAGGTAAGTGTTTTCTAAGTTTGTTGTAGGAAACTACACATATGTTTTCAGCTGTTGGGTTTAAAGTTTTAAATTCCTCCACTTCAATATTTAAATTTTTATGATCGAAAGCATCTTCGATTTCTGTCCGAATTAAATTTTTTAAAATCCCTAGATCAAATACATACCCTGTATCTGGATCTATTTCTCCAGTTACTGCTACGATAATTTCATAGTTATGACCATGAAAGTATGGGTTATTGCATTTACCGAAAACCTCTGAGTTTTTCTCATCAGACCAATCTGGTTTATATAATCTGTGTGCTGAATTAAAATGTGCTTTTCTGTATCCTGTGATTCTAGGCATATGTTAGTTTTGAATATGATTCTTTAAAAATAATTTTAAACCAGGCTGTATAGAGATTTGGTTTTAACTCGATATCCTCTTTAACTGCCTCTAATTTCATCCATTTGTAAGAAGCAACTTCTTCAGAGTTAATCTTTGGTAGTCCATCAAAATGACCTACCATAACGTGGTCTAATTCATGCTCAGTCAAACCATTATCAAAAGGAGCTTTATAAACGAACGAAAAAACCTCTTTTAAGTGGGTTTCAAAACCCATTTCTTCAACCAAGCGTCTTTTTCCTGCTTCAAGATTTGATTCACCATCTCTTTGGTGAGAACAACAAGTATTAGTCCATAATAATGGTGAATGATATTTGTGAGCAGCTCTCTGTTGCAACATTAATTCTCCTTCTTTATTGAATATGAAAACTGAAAAAGCTCTGTGAAGAAGGGCTTTTTCATGTGCTTCCATTTTTGGCATCAACCCTAATTGATTGTCTTGTTCATCTACCAAAATAACATTCTCTTCCATTGATTGTAATTATACTTACAAAAATACAAAAATCAACAAACTAAGCTTTATGTTTTATTGAATAAATGCAGATTCAAAAAATCTAATATTTATATTTGTATTATGTTAAATATATCTAAATATAATTTAGTTTTTCTATGTTTTTTTATTATTGTTTGTTTGGCGTGTAGTTCGAAAGAAAATTCTCAACTAAAAAAAACAATAATAAAAGAAGAAAAAGTTGTTAAAAAAGTTACCAAGAAAATTATTGTAAAAGAAATAGACACCATAAACAAAAGCAATGCAATATCATTTTTAAAAGTATATGGAGGCCTAAACAAAGAGACTATTGTTCTATTTAAAACTAGATTAGGTGATATAAAAATTAAATTATACAATGAGACGCCCTTACACAGAGCAAGTTTTGTTTTTTTAACTAAAACTGGGTACTTCAATACTACTTCTTTTCATAGAATTGTTCCCAATTTTATTGTTCAGGGCGGAAATTCCGATCATCCTAAAACTCGGAAACTCAGAATGAAATACAACTACAGAATTCCAGCAGAAATAAAAACACATAGAAAACACAAATACGGTGCTCTTGCCGCTGCTAGACAATGGGATAACAACCCAAATAAAACATCATCCCCTTTTGAATTTTATATGATACAAGATAAAAGAGGTAGTCATCATTTAGACGGTGAACACACCATTTTTGGAGAAATTATTGATGGTTTTAAAACTATGGAAAATATAGCTAAACTTGATACAGATAAGAAAGAATGGCCGCTAGAAGAAGTATTTATTAAGGCAGAAGTAATTAAGTAATTATTATCTCAATAAAAGCTATCAGAATTAAATTTCACAGATTTTAATTGATTTTTACCATCAACACTATGCGTCCAAGCTAAAAAAACATTTCCTTTCATTATTTCTAATTGAGGAACACCTGAATTTCTACCTTCATCGATAACCGCTATTGTTTTAGCCTCAGATACTTTTCCATCAATGGATACTTTCTTTATCTTTAGATAAGTAGCATCATCATCAAGTTCCATGTAACTAACCAATACTTCGCTAGAATTTAAAAAAGCAACATCCACTCTACCCAGAGCATTAAAATCATTTAACTGTATAGGAGATTTAAAATCAATACCATCAGATTTAGAGAAAGAGACATTTACTTTTGGTTTACCTTCTGCAGCAGTAAACCAAGCTACAGCTGTATTTGTAGAATTTACAACAACTTTTGGACCATTCACAGGACAACCATTTATTACCCATCCATCATTATGAACAGGTCTTGGTTTTTCCCAAATACCATCTTTATATCTAGTGATAAAAATATCTCGTACCTCTCCTTCACTTCTGTTTCTATAAACCACTATTGGTCCTTCAGTTGTCTTAGCAATGGAGGTTTGACAACAATCACAAGTAGTGGCATCTAATTCAGTTTCATTTATTATTTTTCCAGTACTCGTAATTTCTGCAAATCTAATAGTCATTGCTTTGTGATGAGCTTCTTTAGAATTAACAACGGTATTTCTTCCATCTAACCAGGTAACATAAAACCCTTTTTTATAAGAAGGAACCATGCTTACAAAACCATGTTCAGCTTTAACTCCATCAGTGTGTAATAAAAAATTTTCTTTGATTTTTTTTCCTGATAAAGTTTCTAGGTTTAATAATACATCATAAGTATAAGTTCCTGAATCAGATTTTTTTAAGTAACTAGTTAATAGTAAATCTTCACTTATGGCATTTGCAGGAAAATCCGCCCAATTTACAAACCAATCAGAACCAGATGCTATAGAAATTGGTTCTTTCCACTTATTATCTTCATATTGGCTGTAAAATAATATTGCCTCTTTATCTTCCTCTTCCTCTGATGAAATCCAAGAAAGGGTTAAATTATCACCATCAGAGACAAGGTTTGGCTGAGCGTTATTTTTACCGAAAGAAAATTGTATTTCTTCAACTACAAAATCTTTTCTTGCACAAGAAGCTAAAAAAAGAAATAAAACTAAAAAAACAACTCTATTCAAATTATATGGCTTTAAGTTTTTTAATCATTCTATTTGAGTCCCAAACTACAGATCCTTCTATGGTTTTTATTTCTTTACCCTCTTCATCGTAAATGATAGTTATTGGTAGAGAATATATTCCTATTGAAGCTAATGAGACCCTTGATCTTATGTAGTTGAAATTAAATTTTTTACGGCTTTTAAACCTAGTGATTCTCTGAGTAGATTCCTCTGAAACTAACAAAAAAACATACTCTGACTTTAATTGTTCTTGTGCTCTAACAAGAGATGGCATTTCCTGTATACAAGGTCCACACCAAGTTGCCCAATAATTTATTAAAATTTTTTTTCCTTTAAATGAAGACAAGTTTACTTCATTATTTTCCAAATCTAAATATATTGATTTTTTTTGATTTAACTCAAGATTATTACGATTTGAATTTTGTGAAGTGCTAGAATTACAACCCATTAATAGAGTAAAACAACAAATAGTAATAATTTTTTTCATTTAAATTTAAATCTTATGAGCTATAAAAATATGACATATTAAATTAAAATCATTGAAAACTATTTATAAATCTTGTATTCTCTAATTTTAGAATAAAACGTAACTTTGCACCTCAATTTTTGAAGATGAGCTTTTTAAAGGAAATAGACCGCAGAAGAACTTTTGGTATAATATCCCATCCAGATGCTGGAAAAACTACCTTAACCGAAAAACTTTTATTATTTGGTGGAGCGATTCAAGAAGCTGGTGCAGTAAAAAATAATAAAATCAAAAAGGGAGCTACGTCAGATTTTATGGAAATTGAACGTCAACGTGGAATTTCAGTAGCAACTTCAGTTCTAGCCTTTATTTATAAAAATAAAAAGATAAATATTTTAGATACCCCTGGGCACAAAGATTTTGCTGAAGATACTTTTAGAACGTTAACAGCTGTAGATAGTGTTATTGTTGTCATAGATGTAGCGAAAGGGGTAGAAGAACAAACAGAGAAGTTAGTTGAAGTATGTAGAATGCGAAATATTCCAATGCTTGTTTTTATAAATAAATTAGATCGTGAAGGTAAAGATGCCTTTGACTTATTAGATGAAGTAGAACAAAAGCTTGGCCTTCGTGTGACTCCAATGAGTTTTCCTATTGGAATGGGTTATGATTTTAAAGGTATATATAACATATATGAAAAGAAATTAAATATTTTTTCTGGTGATAATAAACAAGGTATTTCTGCAGGTATTGAATTTGATGATATAAAAAATACTGAATTAGATGAAGTTGTGGGTGAAAGTGCTGCTGAGACGCTTCGTGAGGAATTAGAACTAATTTATGAGGTTTACCCTAAGTTTAACAATTTAGAATATCTAGAAGGTAAATTACAACCTGTATTTTTTGGATCTGCTTTAAATAATTTTGGAGTCAAAGAATTGTTAGATGCTTTTATAGAAATTGCACCAAGACCACAACCCAAAAGAGCCGAAGAAAGGTTAGTTGATTCTAAAGAAGAGAAATTAACAGGTTTTGTTTTTAAGATTCATGCAAATATGGATCCAAAACATAGAGATCGTCTAGCCTTTATAAAAATTGTATCGGGTACCTTTAAAAGAAATGCCCCATATTTACATGTAAGAAATGGCAAAAAAGTAAAATTCTCAAGTCCAAATACATTCTTTGCAGAAAAAAAAGAAATCGTTGACGAGTCATTTCCTGGAGATATTGTAGGATTACATGATACAGGCAATTTTAAAATTGGGGATACGCTTACCGAAGGAGAACAATTAAATTTTAAAGGAATCCCTAGTTTTTCTCCTGAACATTTCAGGTATGTAAATAATGCAGACCCTATGAAGTCTAAACAACTTTTTAAAGGCTTAGACCAATTGATGGATGAGGGTGTTGCTCAACTGTTCACTTTAGATATGAACAGTAGAAAAATTATAGGAACTGTGGGGGCTCTTCAATATGAAGTGATACAGTATCGTTTAGAACATGAATACGGTGCAAAATGTTCTTACGAAAATATCAATGTTCATAAAGCTTGTTGGGTACAAGCTGAAGACCAAAAGAATGATGAGTTTAAAGAATTTAAGAGAGTAAAACAACGCTATTTAGCGAAAGATAAACAGGGACAATTGGTTTTTTTGGCTGATTCAGCATTTACCATCCAAATGACACAAAGTAAATACCCTACCGTAAAGCTTCATTTCACTAGCGAATACGAATAAAAAATTAAGAGAAAGAATAGTTTAAAATAAATTAAATAAATTAAATAATGGATAACGGAATCTACGCAAAATTCAAAACTTCAAAAGGAGATATTTTAGTAAGTTTAGCATATGAAAAAACACCTGGTACTGTTGGAAACTTTGTTGCCCTAGCAGAAGGAAATCTAGAAAACAGTGTAAAAAAACAAGGAACACCATATTACGATGGTTTAAAGTTTCATCGTGTAATTCCAGATTTCATGATTCAAGGGGGGTGTCCATTAGGGACAGGAACTGGAGACCCGGGTTATAAATTTGATGACGAAATTCATCCAGATCTTAAACATGACGGTCCAGGAAAATTATCGATGGCCAATTCAGGACCAGCTACCAATGGATCTCAATTTTTCATAACTCACATTGAAACCCCATGGTTAGACGGAAAACATACAGTTTTTGGAAATGTTGTTGAAGGACAAAATGTTGTTGATACTATTTCTCAGGGAGATGAAATGTCTATAGAAATCCTCAGAGTAGGAACAGATGCTGAAGCCTATAATGCAGTTGAGTCCTTCAGAACCTTTGAAGGTTTGAGAGCAAAACGAGAGGAAGAAGAAAGAAAAAAACAACAAGAGATCCTAGATACCGTGGCAAAAGGTTATGAAGAAACTCAGAGCGGTTTACGTTATAAAATTTTACAAAACGGCGATGGAAATAAAGCTACAAAAGGAGCTAATGTTTCTGTACATTATAAAGGACAATTATTAGACGGTACTGTATTTGACTCTTCATACAAACGTAAGCAGCCAATTGAATTTTCTGTTGGTGTTGGTCAGGTTATTGCCGGATGGGATGAAGGAATACTTTTGTTAAAAGTAGGAGATAAAGCACGTTTTGTAATTCCTTCCAACTTAGCTTATGGAGAAAGTGGAGCTGGCGGAGTTATTCCACCAAATGCTACACTAATTTTTGATGTTGAATTAATGGGTGTTAATTAATCGAAAAGTATAAAAATTCTAAAAACTTAAAAACCTACAGTGAATAGCTGTAGGTTTTTTGGTTTTACTTTTATTAAGTAAACTTAATGATTAGTGTTGACTAAACATTAAATCTAAAGTGCATCACATCTCCGTCTTGCACAACATATTCTTTTCCTTCTACTCTCATTTTTCCGGCTTCTTTTACCTTTGCTTCTGTTCCAAAAGTTACATAATCTTGATAACTGATGGTTTCAGCTCGGATAAAACCTTTTTCAAAATCAGTATGGATAACTCCAGCTGCTTGTGGCCCGGTAGCTCCAATTTGAATTGTCCAAGCTCTTACCTCCTTTACACCAGCAGTGAAATAGGTTTGAAGGTTTAATAATTTATAAGCAGAGCGAATTAAACGAGAAACACCTGCTTCTTCTAGTCCTATATCTTCTAGGAATAACTGACGTTCATCGTAGTCTTCTAATTCTGTAATATCTGCTTCTGTTCCAACCGCTAAAACAATAACTTCAGCATCTTCGTTTTTTACCGCCTCTTTTACTCGGTCTACATATGCATTCCCAGTCACTGCAGAACTTTCATCAACATTACAAACATATAAAACAGGTTTAGACGTGATAAACTGTAATGGAGTTATAAATTCCTGCTCTTTTTCGGAAAAGTCAATGGCTCTTACAGAAATTCCTTGTAATAAAGTTTCTTCAATTTTTAACAAAACAACTAATTCTGCCTGAGCTTCTTTATTTCCTGTTTTTGCAGTTCTTTTAACACGTTCTAAGCGTTTCTGAACCGTTTCTAAATCTTTTAATTGTAGTTCAATATCGATTGTTTCTTTATCTCTAACAGGATCAATTGAAGTATCTACATGTATAATGTTATCATTATCAAAACATCTAAGTACATGTAATAGAGCATCTGTTTCACGAATATTGGCTAAAAACTGATTTCCTAACCCCTCTCCTTTACTTGCACCTTTAACCAAACCTGCAATATCTACAATTTCTACAGTAGCAGGAATCACTTTTTCTGGATTAACTAATTCCTCTAATTTTTCCAAACGAGTATCTGGCACATTAACTACGCCAATATTTGGTTCTATAGTACAAAATGGGAAATTAGCACTTTGTGCTTTCGCATTGGACAAACAATTAAATAAAGTTGATTTTCCAACGTTTGGTAATCCTACAATTCCAGCTTTCATAAATCTTATAATTTCGGTTGCAAATATACTTTTTTATCACAAAAAAATCCCGAAAATCGGGATTTGATATGAACTATTTTTTTGGTTTAATCTTGATGCATAAATTTTTGTTTGCCCAGCAACTCTTCCTCTGTTTCAACATTGTCTTCATCTGGCACACAACAATCTACAGGGCATACTGCAGCACATTGTGGCTCTTCATGAAAACCTACACATTCAGTACATTTGTCTGCTACTATATAATATATTTCATCAGAAATCGGCTCCTGTTCTTCATCAGATTTGACTGCATTCCCATTAGGAAGAATTACATCTCCTGTTAGGTCTGTTCCGTCTGAAAACTTCCAATCATCTGCACCCTCATAAATAGCTGTGTTAGGACATTCGGGTTCGCAAGCCCCGCAATTTATACATTCGTCTGTAATGATGATTGCCATTATTATTATCTTTAGTTTGTGTAACTTTGCTGTGCAAAAATAACCTCTAAAAAGGTAGCAACCAAAAATAATGAGTAGTATTCAAAATAGAATTAATGCTTTTGCAGCATTAGGTGATTTTTTAAATCAATTTAATTCAATCAAAATTGCAAAAAAAACCTCAGTTTTATTCAATGATTTATTCTTTGATGGATTTATTCATCAAATTAAATTAGCAGAGGAACAAAACAGTTGGTTCACTAAAGATGCAATATTATTTTCAATTGAAAATTGGGCTAATGCTTTAACTCATAAGAATATAACCCAATGGATATCTAATGAGAATATCGTTGAAAAACCTTCAAAAACTGTAGCCATAATTATGGCAGGAAATATCCCTTTGGTTGGATTTCATGATTTTTTATCTGTATTAATATGTGGGCATTCAGTTTTAGTAAAACAATCTTCAAATGATAAACAACTTATTCCGTATTTGGCAAAATACTTAGAGTATGTAGATGAAAACTTAAAGGGAAAAATTTCTTTTACTGAAGAAAGATTAAAAAATTTCGATGCTGTAATAGCCACTGGAAGCACTAATACAACTCGCTATTTTGAGTATTACTTTAAGAGCAAACCAAATATAATACGTAAGAATAGAAATTCTGTTGCCGTTATAACTGGAAAAGAAACCAAAGAGGATATAGAAAATCTTAGTGAAGATATTTTTAGATATTTTGGTCTAGGCTGTAGAAGTGTATCAAAATTATTTGTTCCAAAAGGGTATAATTTTGATGATTTTTTTAAAGGCATGTATACCTACCACCCTATCATAAATAATGCAAAATATGCCAACAATTATGATTATAATAAGGCAGTATTCTTAATGAGTGAATTTTCTATTTTAGAAAATGGATTTTTAATGATTAAAGAAGACACAAACTTTGCATCTCCTATAGCCACTGTTTTTTACGAATACTATGATAATTTAACTGATTTAAAATTAAAAATTATAAGTGAGTCAGAAAATATTCAGTGCATTGTAGCCAATAACTTCATTGAAAATGAAGTTAAATTTGGTCAAACACAACATCCAAAATTATGGGACTATGCAGACGGAGTCAATACCATTGAATTTTTATCTAAAATTTAATTTATAAAGACAAAAAATTGATTAAAATATTAGAAATTTACCATTTGAAAATATAGTTATAATGAAAAAACACAATTTTAGTGCTGGACCATGCATCTTACCTGAAGAAGTATTGCAGCAAGCCTCAAGAGCAGTCATTGATTTTAATAATGATGATCTTTCTTTACTTGAAATATCTCACAGAAGCAAACCTTTTGTAGATGTTATAGAGAATGCTAAACTACTAACCTTAGAATTATTAGGACTTGAAAACAAAGGATATCAAGTTTTATTCCTTCACGGAGGTGCTAGTACTCAATTTTTAATGACTGCCTACAACCTATTAAATAAGAAGGCTGCTTATCTAAATACCGGTACTTGGTCAGATAAAGCCATCAAAGAAGCAAAACTATTTGGTGAATTGGTAGAAGTAGCCACGTCAAAAGATAAAAATTTCACATATATCCCAACACAATACAACATCCCTTCAGATGCAGATTATTTTCACTGCACCAGTAACAATACTATTTTTGGAACTCAAATTAAAGAATTTCCGACATTAGACATACCTCTTGTCTGTGACATGAGTTCTGATATTTTTTCTCGTCAACTAAATTTTTCAAAATTTGATTTAATATATGCTGGAGCTCAAAAAAACATGGGACCAGCTGGTACAACCGTAGTTATTATAAAAGAAGACATTCTTGGTAAAGTTCAAAGAGCAATCCCTTCCATGTTGGATTATAAAGTACACATAGGTAAAGATAGTATGTTTAATACCCCAGCTGTATTTCCTATCTATGTATCTATGTTAACGTTAGAATGGTTAAAAGATATAGGAGGAATTTCTTTTATTGAAAAAGTAAACAATAGAAAAGCTGATTTATTGTACAAAGAAATCGACAGAAATCCACTATTTAAGGGAATTGTAGCTAGAGAAGACAGAAGTACTATGAATGCTACATTTTCACTACACGATGAGTCTTTAAAAGAACTTTTTGATAGCATGTGGAAAGAAACTAGAATAAATGGATTAAACGGTCATAGAAGTGTTGGTGGATACAGAGCAAGTATGTATAATGCATTACCATTATATAGCGTTCAAGCACTAGTTGATACCATGCAGGAATTAGAAAGAAAAGCATAAGATGAAAATATTAGCAAACGACGGAATTTCACAAAGTGGTATAGAATCCCTTCAAAATAATGGATTTGAGGTAATAACTACCAAAGTAGCACAGGTACAGTTAGAAAATTTTATTAATAAACATCAAATAGATGGTATTTTAGTAAGAAGTGCTACCCAAATAAGGCAGGAATTAATAGATGCTTGCCCAAGTATAAAGCTTATTGGTCGTGGTGGTGTTGGAATGGATAATATAGATGCAGACTATGCCATAGATCAAGGAATTCATGTCATTAATACTCCCAAAGCATCCTCTAATTCTGTTGCAGAATTAGTCTTTGCTCACCTTTTTGGAATGGTTCGTTTTCTTCATCAATCTAACAGAGAAATGCCTTTAGAAGGAGATTCTAGATTTAAAGATTTAAAAAAAGCATATGCTTTGGGCTCTGAACTAAGAGGTAAAAAAATCGGTATCATAGGGTTTGGAAGAATTGGTCAAGAAGTAGCAAGAATAGCACTTGGCATAGGTATGGAGGTCTTAGCAACAGACCGTTTTATAGAAAGTGCACCAATATCTATAGAGTTTTTTAACGGTCAGAAAATCACCATTACAATTGAAACTACAGATTTAGATACGCTCTTAAAAGAAAGCGACTTCATTAGTTTGCATGTACCTGTTCAAGAAAATTATGTAATTGGCACAAAAGAAATTTCAAAAATGAAAACAGGTATTTGTATTATCAATGCCGCAAGAGGAGGTGTAATTGATGAAGTAGCATTGATAAAAGCAATAAAAAAAAATAAAGTAAAATTTGCTGGGTTAGATGTTTTTGAAAAAGAGCCAAACCCAGAAATACAATTATTAATGAATCCTGAATTGTCATTAACTCCTCATATAGGTGCCGCAACAATTGAAGCCCAAGACAGAATAGGAACTGAATTAGCAACACAAATCATAGCATTATTAAAAGAATAAACGAGTACTTCAATCATTGAATTTAATAAAAAATTCAAGTATTACCATGAACAAATAACTAGTAATAATGGCCATTGTAAAACCATTTAAAGCCGTAAGACCAAACAGAGACAAAGTTGCTTTAGTATCTTCAAAATCTTATGATGCATATACAGATAAAGAGTTAGATGCTAAGCTAGAATTTAACCCTTTTACTTTTTTACACATCATTAATCCTGGGTATAAATATCATCAAGAATTTACTGGTGAGCAACGCTTCCAAATGATTCATAATAGATATGAAGAATTTAAGGAAAATAAAATTTTCATTAAAGATAGTTCAGATTCGTTTTACATCTATGAAAGTTCAGATACTCACAATTCATTTTGTGGGATTATTGCAGCAACAGCAGTTGATGACTACGACAACGGTACCATAAAAAAGCATGAAGGAACTATAAAAAAAAGGGAACAATTATTTGAAACCTATTTAAAAGCGACTGGTTTTAATGCAGAACCAGTCTTACTAACCTATGAAGATGATGAAAATTTCAACAAATTGCTACAAACTTTAAAAGAAAAAAGACCAGAATATGAATTTTCAACAACAGATAAAAAGCTACATCGTTTATGGTTGATTGATGATGAAATTAATATAGAAAAAATTACTTCTTTTTTTGAAAAAAAAGAGGCGCTATACATAGCTGATGGACACCATAGAAGCGCGTCTTCGTCTCTATTAAAAAAAGCTTTACAGAAAGAAAATAATCATCATAACGGAACAGAAAACTATAACTATTTCATGAGTTATATCATTCCTGAATCAAATTTAAAAATTTCAGAATTTAATAGATTTATAAAAGATTTAAATGGATTAACTATTGATGAATTTTTAATTGAATTGGATAAAAGCTACAGAATAGAAGAAAAAGGAGAACGTTTTTATAAACCCTCTCAAAAACATCATTTTAGCATGTATCTAGATGGTAAGTTTTATTCATTATATCTTAGAAAAAGTGTCTATGCTTATAAAGATGCACTATCTAAACTTGATGCAGAAATTCTTTACAGAACCATTTTAAAGCCTATCTTAGGAATTGATAACTTAAATAATAATGATAGAATAAAATATCGAAATAATAAATTAGATATGTTATCTATCAAAACTTTGGTTGATAATGGTCAGTTTGATATTGGTTTTGGAATGTTACCAATTACGATTGATGAAATGAAAAAAATAGCTGACGCACAATTGATAATGCCACCTAAGACTAGTTATATAGAACCTAAATTAAGGAGTGGTTTAACCATGTATGAATTTTAATTATGAGTTATATTAAAGAAAATTTAGAAAAAATTAAAACATCAATTTCAGAAAAAACTGTTCTTGTTGCAGTGTCCAAAACCAAACCTATTGTAGATTTGTTTGAAGCATATGAAGCTGGTCAGAGAGTTTTTGGGGAAAACAAAATACAGGAAATGGTTACAAAACATGACGCTCTACCTAAAGATATAGAGTGGCATATGATAGGTCATCTTCAACGAAATAAAGTGAAGTATATGGCTCATTTTGTAGACTTAATTCATGGAGTAGATAGCTTAAAGACTTTAAAGGAAATAAATAAACAAGCACTTAAACACGAAAGAGTAATTAACTGTTTGCTGCAAGTAAGAATAGCTAAAGAAGAAACAAAATTTGGGTTAACACCAGAGGATGTATCTGATATTTTAAATTCTGATGAACTAAAATCCTTTACTAATGTAAAAATTTGTGGTTTTATGGGCATGGCAACTTTCACAAAAAATGAGGCTATTTTAAATGAAGAATTTTCTGAATTAGAAACTTTATACAACCTTCATAAAAAACAACACCTAGATTTCACAATACTATCAATGGGAATGAGTGGAGATTACAAATTAGCTATCAAAAACGGAAGTACCATGATTAGAGTTGGTAGTTCTATTTTTGGTTCTAGAAATTATATCGCATAGAATTTGTACGCAATTTTAGACATAGAAACTACGGGAGGTAAATTTAATGAGGAGGGCATTACAGAAATAGCCATCTATAAATTTGATGGACATTCAACAATAGATCAATTTGTGAGCTTGGTAAATCCAGAAAAACCAATTCAAGAATTTGTTGTAAAGCTTACAGGAATCAATAACAAAATGCTCAGAAATGCTCCTAAATTTTATGAGGTTGCTAAACGTATCGTTGAAATTACAAAAGATGTAACATTAGTGGCTCACAATGCAGAATTTGATACTAGAATTTTAAAAACAGAATTTGATAGATTAGGGTTTGACTATAAGAGAAATTCAATATGTACCATAGAATTAAGTAGAAAGTTAATTCCTGATGAAAAATCCTATAGTCTTGGTAAATTGTGTAAATCTCTTGGTATACCCATGAGTGACAGACATAGAGCATCTGGAGATGCTTTAGCAACAGTTCAACTATTCAAATTACTTTTAAATAAAGACATAAATAAAGACATTACACAAAACTCTATTAAATACTTTGATAATAGAAATATCAAAAATAAAATTAATGCCATTCTAGATAGCATCCCTGTTAAAATGGGGGTATATTATATTCACAATCATGAAGGTAGAGTTATATTTATTGGTAGAGGAAACAATCTTAAATCTGAAGTTACTAAACTTTTTTTGAAGCAAAGTAAACGCGCCTTAAAAGTTCAGGAAAGAGTAGATAAAGTAACTTACCAATTTAGTGGAAATGAGTTATTTAATAGATTAAAATACCATATAGAATTGGAAACTCTTAAGCCAAAATACAATTTCAAAAAAAAGAAAAAATTAACAGTTCAACAATTTTCTCACCCAGACTTTATAATTCAACTAAATGGTCGAGAAGTTGAGGAAAATGGACTTATTTTAATTGAAAATAATGAAGTTGTTGGGTATGGATACACAAATTTAGCTTTTCAAGAATCAAAAATATCAATATTAAAATCTATTTTAACCCCAATTGAAAATAAAGATTTAGCTAAGTCTATTGTGAAAAATTATTTGAATAATAATAGTGTTTCAAAAATAATAAGATTGTAATGTAGTATATTGTAGTATTAGAAAACAATAATTTGAATTCTCAACAAAAAAATAAACCATCTTTAAAACACAGACTTCATGAAATTATTTATGAGGCAGACACCAGTGGTGGTAGATTGTTTGATGTCATATTATTAATTGCAATTCTGGCAAGTATTCTCTTTGTAATGCTTGAAAGTGTTCAAAGTATTGATAAAAAATACGGTCCTTTTTTGGATGTTGCAGAATGGGTAATCACCATCTTATTTTCTCTAGAATATGTGTTAAGAATTGTAACTGTAAAAAAACCTTGGAAATATATTTTTAGCTTCTATGGTATTATAGATTTATTGTCAACCATTCCAAAATATGTTTCTTTAATACTAATGGATAGTCATAACTTAGCTGTTTTAAGAGCATTAAGATTGTTACGCATATTCAGAATTTTAAAGATAACTCGCTATATAGGAGCTTCTAATAAATTGTTATTAGCCTTGAGGTCTAGTAGAGCAAAAATTGCAGTTTTTTTACTCTTTGTATTAGTTCTTTGCATCATTTTAGGTACTATTATGTACATGGTTGAAGGAGCTGAAAATGGTTTTACTAGTATTCCAACAAGTGTGTATTGGGCTATAGTAACCCTAACTACAGTAGGATATGGAGATATTGCTCCGGGAACTCCAATAGGTCAATTAATAGCAAGCGCTATCATGATTTTAGGATATGCAATCATAGCGATACCAACTGGAATTGTTGGTTCTGAAATGATAAATGCTAAAATTCATACCAATACTCAGGGTTGTCCTAATTGCATGCGAGACTCTCATCAAGATGAAGCTATATTTTGTTATCATTGTGGTGATAAATTAAATGAATAATGGGCAACTCAAAAAAGACACTAATCACCATTGTGGGACCTACTGCTATTGGAAAAACCTCTCTAAGTATCTTAATTGCGTCTTATTTTAAAACAGAAATAATTTCATGTGACTCTAGACAATTTTATAAGGAAATGACCATAGGGACTGCAGTGCCTGAAAAAGAGGAGTTAGCAGAAGTACCTCATCATTTTATTCAAAACAGAAGTGTTTTTGAAGACTATAATGTGGGTGCCTTTGAAAGAGATGCACTAAACGTATTAGATACTTTGTTTAAAAAACACAATATTGTTGTGATGGTTGGAGGAAGCGGCTTGTATGTAAAAGCAGTCATTGAAGGCTTAGATGATTTTCCGAAAATTGATTCAACTATTAGACTAGAATTAAATAATATTTACAAAAATGAAGGGATTATTCCTTTACAACAACAACTTAAAAAATTAGATATAGAGACCTACAATACAATTTCATTAGATAATCCACAAAGAGTTATTAGAGCTTTAGAAATTTGTATAGGTACAAATTTACCATATTCCAGTTTTAAAGGTAAAGGAAAAAGGAAAAGAGATTTTGTATCGATTATTGTAGGTTTAAATGGTGATCGTCAAAAAATCTATGATCGAATAAACTACAGAGTTGATTTAATGATGGAAAAAGGATTGCTGGATGAGGCCAAAAAATTACATCCTCAAAAATCTTTAAACGCACTACAAACAGTTGGGTACAAAGAATTATTTTTATTTTTTGATGGAAAAATCACCAAAGAATATGCTGTAGAAGAAATCAAAAAAAACACACGAAGATTTGCTAAAAGACAACTCACTTGGTTTAAAAAAAACACCAATATAATGTGGTTTGATTTTGAAACAGATCTTAGTGATTTAATCAAAAAGTTGAAAAAAATATAAATATTTTTTAAAGCATATAATGCTTTCAATATTAAATCCCTTTTTTATCTTTGTTCAAATTATATATAAAATGAAAGTAAAATTATTAATAGTTGTTTTTTGTTTTGCAGGTTTTTTTGTTAACGGTCAAACCAAAGTTGGTACTATAAATTCAGAATTTATAGTTGGATTAATGCCTGAGTCTAAACAGGTTTTAAGTGAGTTGAAAATATATGCCGCAAGATTAGATTCAACTTACCAAGTTAAATTATCAGATTATAATGCTAAAGTTACTGCTTTTCAAAAACTTGATCCAAGTTTATCAGATAACTTTAAGAAAGTTAAAATTGAAGAAATTAATGAATTGGAGCAAGACTTACAAAAAAGTCAACAAAATGGAAATAGTTTAATTAATCTTAAAAGAGATCAATTAATGAATCCATTATATCAGATTTTAGGTGAAGCGATTACTGAATTAGCTAAATCTGAAGGTTTTACGCAAATTTTAACCTCCTCTGGCAATGAATTTGCATATATAGATGAAACATTTGACATTACAGAAAAGGTAATGGCTAAATTGGGGATAAAAATGCCTCCACCTTCAAAAAAATAAGATTATTATAAAATATATTCATAAAAAAGAGAGGCAAAAGCCTCTCTTTTTTATGAATATATTTAGAATTTATCTTCTACTATAATTTGGAGCTTCTTTAGTAATAGCTACATCATGAGGATGACTCTCATTAATACCAGAACTAGTTATTCTAACAAACTTTCCTATACTTTTTAGAGTTTCAATGTCTTTTGACCCACAATATCCCATTCCTGCTTTTAAACCTCCAATAAACTGATGAATACTTTCATCTAAATTTCCTTTATAAGGAACTCTTCCAACAATACCTTCAGGAACTAATTTTTTAATATCATCTTCTACATCTTGGAAATAACGATCTTTAGAACCCTGTTTCATGGCTTCAACGGACCCCATACCTCTGTAAGATTTAAATTTCCTACCCTCGTAAATAATGGTTTCTCCGGGAGATTCTTTAGTTCCTGCTAAAAGAGATCCTAACATTACAGAATCTGCTCCTGCTGCAATGGCTTTCGGAATATCTCCCGTGTAACGAATTCCACCATCAGCTATAACTGGAACACCTGAGCCTTTAATAGCTTCAGCGACTTCTAAAACAGCTGAGAATTGAGGAAAACCAACTCCTGCCACAACTCTTGTTGTACAAATAGAACCAGGACCTATTCCAACTTTCACAGCATCAGCACCAGCTTTAACTAAGTAAGTTGCAGCTTCAGCTGTAGCAATATTGCCTACTACTACATCTAGTGCTGGAAATGCTTTTTTTACAGCTTTTAAGACTGTTACAACTCCTTTTGTATGTCCGTGTGCAGTATCTATAATTACTGCATCTACTCCAGCATTCACCAGAGCCTTTGCTCTATCTACAGCATCTGCTGTAACACCTAAGGCAGCTGCGACACGTAATCTTCCAAAACTATCTTTATTGGCTATCGGTTTTTGAGTAACTTTTGTAATGTCTCTAAAAGTAATTAACCCTCGTAATTTATATTCATCGTCTACTATTAGAAGCTTTTCAATTTTATTTAATTGTAAAATAGATTCTGCATCTTTTAATGAAGTACCCACTGGAGCCGTAATCAAATTTTTCTCTGTCATTACCTCTACAATAGCTCTATCATTATTGTGTTCAAAACGTAAATCTCTATTAGTAACAATACCTCTTAATTTACCTAGGTTATCAATTACTGGAATACCGCCAATTTTATGTTCTCTCATGGCATTATTAGCATCAGCTACCACAGCAGTAAGCGGAAGTGTTACTGGGTCTATGATCATACCACTTTCTGCTCTTTTTACCTTTCTAACCTCCTGTGCTTGCTTCTCTATAGACATATTTTTATGCAAGACCCCTATTCCACCTTCTCTGGCAATAGCAATAGCCATAGAAGATTCTGTAACTGTATCCATAGCGGCAGACACAATTGGCACATTAATGGTAATATTTCGAGTGAATTTTGTTTGGATAGATACTTCTCTTGGAAGAACATCTGAATAAGCAGGAACTAATAAAACATCATCGTATGTTAAACCTTCTCCTACAATCTTAGAATTGTGAGCAATCATAGTACAATTAAATTAAAATTAATTGCAACCAAATTTACAACTTATTTTCTAGATAGTAAACATCAGTAATTGCAAGAATTGTTAACTTATTTTGTCGTACTTACTTAGCCACGAATATTGACTGAAATTTTTTCCAGAGGAAGCCCCTAATAAAAACAACATTCCTACATAGCCTTTTACATAAAATAAAAATAACATAAATAGATACCCTACATGGTTGGTGTCTCCGTAGATAAGATTTTTTGTTAGGATAGTGGAAAGTAAACTTAACAAAAAGATTGAAATTCCAAGATTTTCTACATTTTTAACACCCCAATATTTAATTCTTCTTAATGGATGCAAATCGGTACCCCATTTGTGAATTAAATAATAATATCCGTTCCCCATAGGAGCAAATAACAATGGATCGTCTGCCTTGTCTAGTCTAAATAGTTTAGAGGGCGCTATAATTTTAAAACCATCTAATACGGTATTGTGTGTTTTTTCTAAAGTATTTATCTTATCGACAACCTCTTCGGGGTAAGTTCCCTTAAAATATTTTGTATCTAAAAAACGAAGACGATAATTAACACATATTTTTTCAATGTGACTAATGTGAAAAATTGCATTTGTATCTAAAATATCAAAACTAAACTTATTAATATTCCTGTTTATGGGTGAAAGTGAAAGCCTTTTTAGAACATTATTATCTGAAGAAATCTCATTGATAATTGAATTAACCCATGTAGTAATATCAAAAGATTTATCTTCCTTGTTTCTTTGTTTAATTAGAGTTTTGTGTATATCTATGGGTTTTAACATAACTGAATTTTTGTTATATCAAAGTTAAATAAAGTCTTTAATTTAAAAATTATTTAATTTTACAATTCTCTTATTCATAATCATTCTATATAATTTATTGATAATCAAATGCCTAGGATTTTTATGTTTATTTATTCTAAATAAATTTTGTATAACACAATTTCTATTGTATTTTTACATGAAATTATGAAAATTATTTTTAATTAATCTAAATAAAAACAAGTGAAAAGAATTGTCATATTTACAATTTGTATTATAAGTAATCAAATAATTTCTCAAACAAAGTTAAAAAAAACTGATAATAAAATTGATTCAATTCAGAAATTAGATGAAATAATAATTAATTCAAATTTAATATTTGGAAATAAATTTGTAGCGAGTAACAGAACAGGATCTGCGTATTATATCTCTCCTAAAGAATTAAAAAAATTCAGTTTTACTGATATAAATAGAGCATTAAGATCTGTTCCCGGTGTAAATATATATGAAGAAGATGGTTTTGGATTAAGACCAAATATAAGTCTAAGAGGAACGTCTCCAGAAAGAAGTTCTAAAATAACTATGATGGAAGATGGTGTGTTAATTGCTCCTGCTCCCTACAGTGCTTCATCTGCGTATTATTTTCCAACAATAGCTAGGATGGAAGCTGTAGAAGTTTTAAAAGGTAGTAGTCAAATCCAATTTGGTCCTTTTACTACTGGTGGTGCTATTAATATGATTTCTAATCAAATTCCAGAATCTTTTAGTGGTAGAATAAGAAGTAGTTATGGTAGTTTTAATTCTTCCCAATTTCATTCAATTATTGGTGATAACATGAATAATTTTGGATATTCTTTAGAATATTTGAATTATGGTTCAGATGGTTTTAAAAAATTATCCAATGATCAAAATACTGGTTTTAATAAAAACGATATTGTGTTAAAATTTAAAGTAAACTTATTTCCTAAGTTAGCAGTTAAACATGCTTTAGATATTAAATTACAATATTCTGATGAGGAATCTAACGAAACATATTTAGGGTTAACGGATAATGATTTTAATACGAATCCATTCAACAGATATGATGGGTCTGCTGTTGATTTAATGAAAAATATTCATAAACAAATTGTTCTTACTCATACTGTAGATTTTACAAAAAACTTTAGAATAACAACGAATGCTTATCATAATTATTTTAGAAGAAATTGGTACAAAGCAGATTACATCACATTTGATGGGGATAGACAATCTATTGGTAAAGTTTTTGGAAACCAAAATAATTTCATCAATCATCTTTCTTTTGCAAAAGGTGAAATTAATTCAGATGGCGATGATTTCATGAATGTAAGAGCCAATAATAGAGTGTATAATTCGAAGGGAATTCAAACAAAATTTGACTACCATTGGTATGATAATGATGTTTTTCATGATATTGAGATTGGTTTACGATACCATTATGATGATGAAGATCGTTTTCAATGGATAGATGATTATAGTATAAATAATGGAGTATTAAGTTTATCAAATGCAGGAATACCTGGGTCAAACGCCAATCGAATTAGTAGTGCCAAAGCATTTGCAGCTTCAGCAACTTATAGATTAAAATATAAAGCTTGGACTTTTACTCCTGGAATTCGCTATGAAAATATTTCTTTACAAAGAGAGAACTTTGGGGGGAGTGATCCTTCAAGAACTGGAGATAATTTATCTACTAGAGAAAATAACGTAGATGTATTTATTCCAGGTATTGGAACAAATTATAAATTCAATAATAATTTTTCAATTTTTGGAGGGATACACAAAGGGTTTTCACCTCCAGGCAATCAGGAAGGTCAAAAACCTGAAGAAAGTATCAATTATGAGCTTGGAAGTAGATTTGGTGTAGGAAAATTAAAAGGAGAAGCTGTCTTCTTTTTTAATGACTATAGTAACTTATTAGGTAGTGATTTAGCTGCTACTGGTGGTACAGGCTCATTAGATCAATTTAATGCTGGAGAAGTAAATGTTAACGGTCTTGAATTTCTTTTAAATTACGATTTACTTGATCAAGAATCAACTATTAAAATTCCTTTTACTTTTGGATATACTTTTACAAATACTGAGTTTAAAAATAGTTTTGGAAGCGATGAAGATCTATGGGGAGAAGTTATAAGTGGTGACGAATTACCCTATTTATCTAAACATCAATTTAATATTGGAATATCTTTAGAACATGAAAAATATGAGTTCAATTTTAATGGACGTTTTAATGGGAAATTTAGAACTCAAGCAGGAAAAGGATCTATTCCAGAGGATGAATTAGTAAATTCAAATTTTGTGATTGACTTTTCTGGAAAGTATTTTATTACTGAAAACATCTCAACTACTGTTAACATCATTAATTTATTAGATAATGTTTATGCGGCATCAAGAGTTCCAGCAGGACTTCGACCTGGTCATCCATTTGGTGCATATCTAGGAATTCAATTTAAATTCTAAATTTTCATTTTTTTAACTTAGGGAAGAGGGGTTCATGTACCTCTCTTTTTTTTAAATTTTTCAGATACAATATCATTGCTCTTCTGATATCTGAGGAAATCTCAATTGAGTTAGGATGGTACACAGAAAGCACCTCAGGATGTTCAGATGTTAAAAAAGGGATATCAAATCCTTTCATTAAATAATCACTAATAGCAATTGTATATGTTTTTAAAGGATTGATAGTGCTATTGTTTATAGAAAATAGAGTATCATTCATTTCAATAGAGCTACGTTGTAAATAAGCACCTGAACCAGCTGCATTGTTACCATACTCTAAAACTTTATTCAATAAACTTCCTTTCATTTTTACTTTTAAAACTGACCCTCCAAAAGGTAATACTCTAAAAGCATCTACGCTGTTAATATCACCAACTAATTGGTCATCAATTCGAATAGAACCACCGTTCACAATAGAACAGTCTACTTCATTATTGTATGAATTGGCCATAGATTTCGCTATCAATTGTCCAAGGTTCGTTTGTTTAGATCTAATTGGAATATCTCTTCCATCTAAAGGAATTTTTGTGTTGTAAATAATTTCATATGGATTTTCTACAATTTTTGATATTTGAGAATTCATGACCTCCATCCATTTATCAACTACTAACTTTACTTTTTTATCATCTACAATATTGGTATCTATTGTTTTTAATAATGACGAAATGGAGGTTTGTTTGGTCTTTCTATTAAAGTTTATAGTATGAATATAAGCGGTTTTAGCATTAGCATCTGCTTTGGTAATTTTTACATTACCTATCATTTCATTTTTATGATCATGTTCATGGCCTCCCATAATCAATGGAATATTGGGTAATAATCTAGCAATTTCTCTATCATGTTCTATTTTAACGTGTGTAAGACCTAAAACAACATCTACTTCCTCTTTAATAAGGTTATACTCATTTTGAATAGAACTAAACATATCTTTATATAACACATACTCTTTTGGGTTAGATGGAATGCAAACACTTATAAAACCTATTTTAATATTTGTACCATCAGCATCTGAAATCTCCTTTATGAATGACCCATTTATAGAGGTTTTAAATCCATTTATTTCTTGATAAAATGGTTTAATACTTTCTTTAGTTCTATTGAATACGTTTGAAGAAATCCATGGAAAACTACTTTCATTTATTCTGTTTTGAAGATCTTTTTTTGGAATGTCAAATTCATGATTTCCAAAAGCTACCAAATCAAAATTCATAGCATTCATTACCTCAATCATTTGTTTACCACGAATTTTTTCACCATTTAGTTTCATTCCTCCCAACAACGATGGATTTAAAAAATCGCCTGCCATCACTAGCATTGTATTCTCATTCTCTTTTAGTAATTCTTTATGAATGGTTTCAACCCTAGCCATTCCACCAAAGTTCCCTCCTTGAATTGAAGAAATTTCGTAAACATCATTTAATTGCAACAGGGTAAATGAGATCTTATCATCATCTGAAGAACAGGATAATAATAGTAATGCAGATAAAAAAAATAAAATTGGTTTGAAATATTTCATAGGTTTTACTTATGGGGTTAGAAAGTTTTCAAAGCTTGATTGTAAGCACTTTCAAAACTCATTGGTTTTATTCCTGTATTGACTTTTTGAGCAGTAAAATAAGAAAGAAGCTTTTCTGTTGGCATATTACCAGTTAACTCATCTTTAGCCATTGGACATCCACCGAATCCTTTTATGGCTCCATCAAATCGCTTACATCCGGCTTTAAAGGCAGCATCAACTTTTTGATGCCATGAGTCAGGAGTAGTATGCAAATGAGCTCCAAATTCAATTTTCGGATAGTTATAAATTAAGTTTGAAAATAAATATTCAATCACATCTGGTTTAGAACTTCCAATAGTATCCGATAACGATATTATTTTAACGCCCATATCAGATAGTTTTTCTGTCCATTCTCCCACAATATTTATATTCCAAGGATCACCGTAAGGATTTCCAAACCCCATAGACAAGTATGTAACAACTTCTTTATTCTTTTTTGAAGCAATAGATAAAATCTCTTCTAATTCTTTAATGGATTGTTGAATTGTTTTGTGTGTATTCCGCATTTGAAAATTTTCAGAAATTGAAAATGGATATCCTAAATAATTAATTTCTTCAAATTGGATAGCATCATTAGCTCCCCTCCTATTCGCAATAATTGCTAATAATTTACTTTGAGTTTGTGAAAGGTCTAGTTTTGATAAAACAGCTGCAGTGTCTCGCATCTGAGGGATTGCTTTAGGGGATACAAAACTTCCAAAATCTATAGTATCAAAACCAACTTTCAGTAAAGAGTTAATATATCTTGCTTTAGCATCTGTAGAAATAAAATGACTTTTAATACCCTGCATGGCATCTCTCGGACATTCTATAATTTTCACTTTATTCATCTACTCAAAGATACAATTTAAAGCATTGAATCTATATCAAAATAAAGACAGCAATACCAATAAATACTAAAATTTGAATCCACTGTAACCAAATACCAATTTTTTTACTTGTTTTAATTTTCTCAGAAATAGTTCCTCCAAGCAAAGCTATACATGAAAAAACAACAGATGACACCAGTATAAACAAAGTACCTAAAATAAGAAACTGAAGGCTTATGGATAGTTTTTCTGTAAATAAAAACCCAGGAAATAGTGCTAGAAAAAAGATAGTAACTTTAGGGTTTAGTACATTCATAATAAATCCTATTTTATACAATTGAAAAGGTGTTTTTTTTTCAATTTTATTTGTACTAACTGAAATCACAGAACTACTCCTATATACTTTATAAGCTAAATACAAAAGATAGACAGCGCCAAATAGTTTAATTCCAAGAAAAATATTATTATTATTATCCTTAATAATTGAGGAAATTCCTACCGCTAAAAATATTGTATGAATAATGCAACCTGTCATTAATCCAAGAATGGTCGCTAGTCCATATTTCTTTCCATAAATTACACTTTGCATTAACACAAAAACATTATCTGGACCTGGGGAAATTGCCAATAAAGTAACAGCAAATACAAAAGATATTAAAACCTCCATTTTTGGTTTACAACTAAAGAGTTAATAATGCCTTATTAATTTTTTTAATTAAACCTGGTCCTTCATAAATAAAGCCAGTATAAATCTGAACCAAATCTGCACCTGCCTCAATTTTATCAAGAGCATCTTCTGCTGAGTGTATACCTCCTACCCCAATAATTGGAAATGCCTTATTAGAATTCTGAGCTAAATACTTAATTACTTTAGTACTTAATTCCTTAATTGGCTGTCCACTTAAACCACCATTACCAATTTCTTTTAAAAGACGATTTGAGGCTTTTAAATTATTTCTAGTTGTTGAAGTATTAGAGGCTATAACACCATCGATTTTTGTTTCTGCTACCAATTCAATGATTTCATCAAGTTGATTATTGTTTAAATCAGGTGCAATTTTTAATAAAATTGGTTTTTGAATAATTTCTTGGTTGTTTAGTTTTTGAATAGCTGTAATTAACTCTATTAAATAAGATTTGTCATTTAACTTTGCATGACTTGCAACGTTAGGACAACTTACATTTAAAACAAAATAATCTACAAAAGGATAAAGCCCCTTAAAACATAATTCATAATCAGCTGTGTAGTTCTCTGAACTCGTTTGTGTATTTTTTCCAATATTTCCACCAATAATAAGTTTTCCTTTATTTTTCTTTAATTGTTGGATTGCTATCTCTAAACCATCATTATTAAAACCCATTCTATTTATGATCCCATTATCCTCTTTTAATCTAAATAGTCTTTTTTTAGGATTACCTTCTTGACCTAATGGTGTTACAGTTCCAATTTCTATAAAACCAAAACCAAAATTTGCCAATTCATTGAACAAAACAGCATTTTTATCAAAACCTGCGGCTAAACCGACTGGATTTTTAAATGTAATCCCAAAAAGTGTTCTTTCTAATCTTTTGTCTTCAATTTTATAAATACTTCTAAATATTAAAGCCATTAAAGGAACTTTACATAAGAAACGAATTAAAGAAAAAGTAATATAATGTATCTTCTCAGGGTCAAATAAAAACAGAAATGGACGAATGAATAGTTTATACATATTAAATTAAAAAAAAACCCAAAAAGGAGCTTGTTATTATCTTAAAACAGCCTCTAAATTCTTTTCAAATGACTGTTGTAGTTTTTGCATTATTTTATCTATTTGACGATCTTCTAACGTCTTATTTTGATCTTGTAAAACAAAACTTACAGCATATGATTTTTTCCCTTCGGGAAGCTTATCTCCCTGATAAACGTCAAACAAATCAACATCTTTTAATAAATTTCGTTCAGATTGAAATGCCAAATCATATATTTCTTTGAATGTAACTTTTTCGTCTAACAATAGCGCTAAATCTCTTTTTACTGATGGAAATTTAGTTAAGCTAGAAACTTTTATTTTTTTATTACCGGAAATTGAAAGAATTGTTGACCAATCAAAATCTGCAAATAAAACTTCTTGTTTGATCCCAAATTCTTTTCGTATTTGTTTAGAAACTACACCAAATTCTACCAATTTCTTTTTTCCTAAACTAAATACTATACCTTCAGAAAATACATCAGTCTTTATTGGGCTTGTTTTTAAATTTGAAACCCCTATTCTTTCTAAAATAGACCTTATAATTCCTTTTAAATAAAAGAAATCAGAATTTTGGGATGGGTTTGTCCAAGTATCCTTAGTTCTTGCCCCTGAGATAAAAATAGTCAGGTGTTTATCTTCTTGATATCCGTGTTCGTACTTATGATATGTTTTTCCAAATTCATAAAACTTCAGTGAGTTATTTTTTCGGTTGAGATTGTAGGATATAGATTCTAATCCGCTAAAAAGTAATGATTGTCTTAAAACTTTTAAATCATTACTCAAGGGGTTTAAAATGCTAACGTTAAATTCAGTTTTTAAATTCTTTGAAAAAGAAATATAATCTTCTTTTGTTAAGGAGTTAGCCATGGTTTCATTAAAACCTAATGAAGTCAATTGGTTCGCAATAATATTTTCTAAGTAAATATCTTTATTACCGTTAAAAGAAATTGATGAATTTAATTTATGTGAAAATTTGATATTATTGTATCCATAAACTCTAAGAATTTCTTCTATAATATCCGCTTCTCTTTGAACATCTACCCTAAATGAAGGTATTGTTAACCCAAGACCTGCTTCAGTCTCACTACTGATTTTAATTTCTAAAGAAGCTAAAATATTTTTAACAGTTTCTTTATCTAACTCTTGACCAATTAATCTAAAAGCATTTTCGTAGGAGAAAAAGACCTGAAAATCTTCCATTTTTTCAGGATAAAAGTCCATGATATCTGATGCTATTTTTCCATTTGAATATTCTTTTATTAAAATTGCAGCTCGTTTTAATGCATATTTTGTGAAATTAATATCAATACCTCGTTCAAAACGAAATGAAGCGTCAGTATTTAACGCATGTCTTTTAGCTGTTTTTCTAATAGAAACAGGATTAAAATAAGCACTTTCTAAAAATATAGAAGTTGTTTTTTCTGTTACACCAGAATTTATTCCTCCAAAAACACCTGCAATGCATAACGGGTTTGATGCCGCATCACAAATCATAATATCTTCAGAATGTAATTCTCTTTCAATACCGTCTAAAGTGGTGAATTTTGTTCCAGATTTTAATGTTTTGACAACAACTTTATTGCCTTCTATTTTTTTTGCATCAAATGCATGTAAGGGTTGTCCTAATTCGTGTAAAACATAATTTGTAATGTCTACTATGTTATTTTTTGGTGTTAAGCCAATAGATTTTAGGCGGTTTTGAATCCATTCAGGAGAATCTTTTACCTCAACATCTACAATTGATATTCCACAATAACGAGGTGATGATTCTTTTTTATCTACTTCAACGTCTATTCTCAACCTTCTTTCATCAACCTGAAAATCACTGACAGAAGGGGTAATAAGCTCTAAATTAATACCGTGTTGAATTAAACCAGCACGAAAATCTCTAGCAACTCCATAATGACTCATAGCATCTGCCCTATTTGGAGTTAAACCAATTTCAAAAACTTTGTCAATTTCTATATTGAAGACATCAGCTGCCTTAGTACCTGATTTTAATTGATTATCAAGAATTAGAATACCATCATGACTAGCTCCTAAACCCAATTCATCTTCAGCACAAATCATTCCATGACTTTCCTCTCCTCTAATTTTACCTTTCTTAATTTTAAAACCAGAGCCTGAATCATCATACAACATTGTTCCTATTGTAGCTACAGGAACCTTTTGGCCTGCAGCAACATTGGGAGCCCCACAAACAATTTGAACTGGATCTCCAGATCCTAAATCTACAGTTGTTAGTTTTAAACGATCAGCATTAGGATGTTGAACACATGTTAGTACCTCTCCTACTACAACTCCTTCAAGGCTACCTTTGATAGACTCAATAGTCTCAACTCCTTCAACTTCTAAACCAAGGTCAGTTAATAATTCACTTGTTTTATTTACTTCCCAATCTGTTTGTAAAAATTTTTTTAACCAATTATATGATATTTTCATCTAATGTTTTAGATTTAGTTGCAAATTTAAAGAAATTAAAGGTTTTTTAGGGAAGATTTTTAAGAATTTACAAAGAGTAAAATTTAATATCTGTTTTATAAAAATAATATTGTTCTTTACATCTATTTTAAGAACATAAAAAACTAATAACTATCTTAAGACCTAAAAGAGTAAAAACACTCTTTTTTAATAAAAACCACGAATTTCATTTATTTATGGCCAATGAAACTACCTATTGCAATTACATAAAAAACTTAGATAAAAATAATGTTCATAAAATTTATCACGATACTCAATATGGATATACCTTAGATTCTGACAATGAGCTATTTGGTAGGTTAATTTTAGAAATCAATCAAGCAGGCTTGTCATGGAATACCATTCTAAATAAGCAAGATAATTTTAGAAAAGCCTATTCAAACTACTCAATTAAAACAATTGCTAATTATGATGATAAAGCACGTACACGATTATTAAATGATACAGGAATTATAAGAAATAGACTTAAAATAAATGCAGTTATTTATAATGCTCAAATTATAATACAAATTCAAAAAAAGTTTGGTTCTTTTCAATCATGGCTAGATAATAATCATCCAAAGACAAGAGACGAATGGGTGAAATTATTTAAGAAAACATTTAAATTTACCGGAGGAGAGATTACTAATGAATTTTTAATGAGTACAGGATACTTAAAAGGAGCTCATCAAAAAAACTGCATTATTTATGAAAAAATTTTAAAAGAAAACCCAAAATGGAACACTAACTGATATTTGACCAAGCTCCTGTTGTTTTAGAAATCTCAGCGTATGTTTTTTGAATTATATTATTTTTAATTTTTGAAAGATTTGGATCCTCTTGCAAAATTTCTATAGCTGAATTTCTCGCTTTGTAAAGTATGGGGGTGTCTTTTACTACATCAGCAATTTTTAAATTTAACACACCGCTTTGTTGGGTACCCATCATATTCCCAGGACCACGCAATTTTAAATCTACCTCAGCAATTTTAAAACCATCTGATGTTTCCACCATAGTTTTCAATCTTGTTTTTGCCTCAGTTGATAATTTAAAACTAGATAATAAAACACAATAACTCTGATCTGCCCCTCGACCTACTCTACCTCTTAATTGATGCAATTGACTCAAACCAAAACGTTCTGAACTTTCAATTACCATAATACTAGCATTTGGTACGTTAACTCCTACCTCTATTACAGTAGTTGCAACCATTATCTGAGTTTGTCCTTTTACAAAACGTTGCATTTCATATTCCTTATCAGTTGCTTTCATCTTACCGTGAACAATACTGATTTGGTATTTTGGCACAGGAAACTCTCTTGAAATACTCTCATATCCATCCATTAAGTCTTTATAATCCATGGCTTGAGATTCCTGAATTAACGGATATACAACATAGACTTGTCTACCTTTTTCTATTTCTTGCTTCATAAATTTAAATACAGCTAATCTGTTATTGTCATTCCTATGCACAGTTTTCACCTCTTTCCTACCTGGTGGTAATTCATCAATTACAGAAATATCCAAATCTCCATAGACACTCATGGCAAGGGTTCTAGGAATAGGTGTCGCTGTCATTACTAAGATATGTGGAGGTAACGTATTCTTTTGCCACATTTTAGAACGTTGTGCAACACCAAACCTATGCTGTTCATCTATGATAGCAATTCCAAGATTATGAAATTTAACTTTATCCTCTAATAATGCATGTGTTCCAATTAATATATTTAGGTTTCCATTCTCTAAACTTTCATGAATTTCCCTTCTTTTTTTTACTGAACTAGAGCCTGTTAATAAAGCAACAGAAACATCTAATTTCTTTAATAATTCATCAATTGCTTTAAAATGTTGAGTAGCTAAAATTTCTGTTGGAGCAATAATACTGGCTTGAAAGCCATTATCTATAGCTAACAACATCGCTAATAAAGCTACAATTGTTTTCCCTGAGCCAACATCTCCTTGTAATAAACGATTCATATGTGTATTAGAAGCAACATCATTTCTAATTTCTTTAAGCACTACTTTTTGAGCGTTGGTAAGTTTAAAAGGTAGATATTCATTGTAAAATTCATTAAAAATAGTTCCAACTTTAGCAAAAACATATCCTTTAATTTTATTTTTTCTAATGATTTTTTTACGAATCAGTTGTAATTGAATAAAAAAAAGTTCCTCAAACTTCAATCGAAATTGAGCTCTTTCTAACATTTCTGATGATGTAGGAAAATGAATATTTAATAAAGCCTCTTTTTTCCCAATAAGACCATGATTAGATATTAGTTCAGTGGATAAACTTTCTTGAATTTGCTCAAATATTTGAAGTAAAATATTCTGAATATAACCTCTAAAAATTTTATTACTTAATCCACTATTTACTAACCTATCCGTTGAAGAATATACTGGCTGTAATTTAGTTTGTATTTTTTTTTTGTGATCTTCTAATAAGTCCATCTCAGGATGAACAATAGAAAAATTTCCTTTAAAATGATTTAATTTACCATAAATAACGTAGGGAGTATTAATTTTAATAGCATCTTTCAACCACTTATGGCCTTTAAACCAAACTAAGTCCATAGTTCCTGTCTCGTCTTGAAACTTCCCTATTAATCTACTTCCTTTTTTTTGTTGAATTGTTTTAATGGAAGTAATTCTTCCGATAATTTGAATGTCAGAATTATTATCTATAAGCGCATTTATTTTATAAAACTTAGTCCGATCTATATACCTGTAGGGAAAAAAATGAAGTAAGTCAATAATTTTAGTTAAGCCAAGTTCAGCAGAAATTAAACTAGCCCTAACGTTACTGACACCTTTAATGTAATAAATAGGGTTATTTAAATTCATCAATCAGACTATTTGAAGCGAATTTAATCATATTAAATTAATTTTTTTTGTGATAAAAAAAAAATGAAAAAAAGATACCCAAAAAAGAAAAACATTTAAGGTTTTTTACTCAAAGTCTATTGTTATCTTTGCAGCATTAAATTTTTAATATTGAGGTTACATAGAAACTTAGTATATACCGTTATAGATAGTATCCGTGATATTTTTAATGAAGGTGTTTACGCAGACAAAGCAGTTGAAAAAGCACTAAAAAGAGATAAACGATGGGGAAGTCGCGATCGTAAATTTGTTGCAGAGACAATTTATGAAATTGTACGATGGAAACGACTTTATGCTGAAATTGCAACTGTTAAAGAACCTTTTGACAGAAATAATCTATGGAGAATATTTTCAGTTTGGTGTGTCTTAAAGGGTATTGCTTTACCAGATTGGAATCAAATTGAGCCCACTCCCACGCGGAGAATTAAAGGGAGGTTTGATGAATTATCGAGAATACGAAAATTTAGAGAATCTGTTCCTGATTGGATAGATAACCTTGCTATATCTGAACTTGGAGAAGAATTATGGACAAAAGAACTAGCTGCTCTTAATAAACAAGCAGAAGTTATTTTAAGAACCAACACGTTAAATACCACCAAAAAAGAACTTCAAAAAATACTTCATGAAGAAAGTATTTTTACTGAATTTATTCCCAACCATGAAGATGCACTGAGATTAATTGAACGAGCAAATGTTTTTAGAACAGAAGCTTTCAAAAATGGATATTTTGAGGTTCAAGATGCCTCCTCACAATTGGTTGCAGAATATTTAGATGTAGAGCCTGGAATGAAAGTAATTGACACCTGTGCTGGTGCAGGAGGTAAAACATTGCATTTAGCATCTTTTATGAAAAATAAAGGACAAATTATTGCCATGGATATTTACGAAAGTAAATTAAGAAAACTTAAAGTAAGAGCGAGAAGAAATAAAGTTCATAACATAGATACAAGGGTCATAGATTCTACTAAACCTATTAAAAAATTATACGGTAAGGCTGATAGAGTATTAATTGATGCACCTTGTTCAGGATTGGGTGTTTTGAGAAGAAACCCTGATTCTAAGTGGAAACTTCAACCCGAATTTCTTGAAAATATAAAAAAGGTACAACAAGAAATCCTACAACAATATGCTAAGATGGTAAAACAAGGTGGAAAATTAGTCTATGCTACCTGTTCCGTTCTTCCATCTGAAAACCAGAATCAAATAGTTGAATTTTTAGCTTCAGAATCAGGAAAAGATTTTAAATTAGTTAAAGACAATAAAGTATTAGCTCATACCTCTGGTTTTGATGGGTTTTATATGGCTCAATTAGAGCGGAAATAAGTGAGCATCACATGCTCAACATCTTTATCAAAAGATGTGAAAAGTGAAAAAAAAATGCATTGAAAAAGTTTTGTTTTAAGATGTACTCAAGAAATTGAGTAACTATTAATTTTTATTTAAAAAATAATGAAAAAACAATTACTTTTTTTAAGTATCAGCTTGTATTCAATATTTATTCTAGCTCAAGAAAGCTATTATAATGATGTGAATTTAAATCTTACAGGAATAAGTTTAAAAGAAGCTTTAGCAACTAAAATTATAACAACCCATACAAACAATTTATCATATACTCCAGGCATATGGAATGCTGTAATGGTTACTGACATGAACCCTATCGATAGTGATGAAGTATTACTTGTTTATGGATTTGAAAACGGATCTGACGCAGATAGCACAAATGATCGCGAAAGAAATATTAATGATAATTGCACATCAAGTAGTTGCAGTGGTCTATGGAATAGAGAACATGTATACCCTACCTCTTTAGCTACACCAGATTTAGACGAAGATGGAACAAATGGCCCTCCCTATGCAGATGCACATAATTTAAGACCTTGTGATTCACAAAGAAATTCTTCAAGAGGAAATAAAAAATTTATAGAAGGATCTGGAAATTCTGGGGCAACAGGAACTGGTTGGTATCCTGGTGATGAATGGAAAGGTGATGTAGCAAGAATTATCATGTATATGTATCTACGATATGATGATAGAACTCTACCATCTAATGTTGGAATTGGAAGCAATACAGACACTCCAGATGATATGATTGATTTGTTTTTACAATGGAATGCTGTTGACCCAGTTTCAGATATTGAAAAACAACGTAATCCATACCATGAAAACACTTCTAATTCTGATGCACAAGGAAATAGAAATCCATTTATAGATAATCCAAGGTTAGCCACAAGAATATGGGGTGGACCAGAAGCTGAAGACATTTGGGGTATTTACTCGAATACAGATACTGAAGCCCCTTCAGTGCCCTCTGGATTAACTGCCGCTAATACTACTACATATTCGATTGAACTCTCATGGAATGCTTCTACTGACAATGTGGGAGTTAGTAGTTATGATATTTATGTTGATGGAAATTTAGAAACCTCAACTTCAAATACAAACTATACAATTACTGGACTATCTTCCAATATCACATATGATTTTACTGTATCAGCTAGAGATATTGCAGATAATATATCTGCACAAAGCTCACCATTATCAGTAACAACACAGGAAGATATTGAAGCTCCTTCAGTTCCTACAAATATTGTTATTAGTGACGAAACCGATGTCTCATTTAAGATTACTTGGGATCCATCTTCAGACAATACAGAAGTTATTCATTATAATATTTACATTGATAATAATTTCTATGATATGATTAATATTAGCACTTATATTATTAATGGTTTAACAGCATCTACAACCTATATCGTAACTCTAGAGGCAGTTGATGAAGTTAATAATACATCTGCACAAAGTGCTCCTGTAAATGCAACAACAACTGACGGTAATTCAAATACTCCCATGGAGCTTTTAATTTCAGAGTATGTGGAGGGCAGTAGTAATAACAAAGCGATTGAAATTGCAAATTTAATAACATCACCTGTTGAACTTGATGGATACAACCTAAGAAGAGATAGTAATGGCGGTGGTGAATGGTCAGAAAGATTTGATTTAACTGGAACAATTAATGTAGGAGATGTTATCGTCATTATAAATGCAAATGCAAATTCTCAAATCCTTTTAGATCAGGCTGATATAATAGTTGCTAATAACCAAAGTACTAATTATGGAGAACCTTTAAACTTTAATGGAAATGATCCTGTTGGCTTATTCAAAGATGATATTTTAATTGACATTGTAGGTGAATTTGGAGGAGGTAGCTCAAATTTTGCAAAAGATAAAACACTGAGAAGGAAGTCAACAGTAGTTGAACCTAATATCAATTTTGATCTCGATACTGAATGGGAAATTTTCCCTATGGATACTTTTGATGATATCGGTGGAACTCATCTTACTCTGAGTACTGAAGAAGTTCAGTGGAAACAATTATCTGTATATCCAAATCCAACTTCAGACGGTTTTTTAAATATTAAATTTAACCAAGATGTAAAAGTAGAAGTATTTAGTATCTTTGGAAAAAAATTGATTCATACAAAACTTAATCAAATAGATTCTATATTAGATATTTCAGCATTATCTAAAGGTATTTATTTTATTAAATTTTCTCATAAGGGAATGTCTTTATCAACAAAAATTATCAAAATTTGATTACAAAAAAAATACTAACATTTGTCTTAATCACATTAGGAATAAATTCTTATGCCCAAATCCCACCTGGCTATTATAATTCTGCTACAGGAAATGGATATACATTAAAAACACAATTAAAATCAATCATTTCAAATGGCCATATAGATCAAGGATATAATGCTTTATATGATGCCTATATTCTTAGTGATAATGATTCATTTTATGAAAATGATAATACTGTTTTAGACATGTATTCAGAAAATTCATCAGGTAGTGATTCCTATAATTACAATCATAACAACAGAACCTGTGGAAACTATAATTCTGAAAATGATTGCTACAACCGTGAACATATTTTTCCTCAAGGTTTTTTCAATGAGCAACTTCCTATGAGAACAGATATTCATCATGTTGTTCCAACTGACGGTTATGTAAATAATAGGAGGGCAAATTATCCTTTTGGTGAAGTTACTAATGATACTTGGATCTCAAATAATGGTTCAAAAGTTGGTCAAAATACTTTTGGATCATATTCTGGGATCGTTTTTGAACCCATAGATGAATTTAAAGGAGATATTGCTAGAATGCTATTGTATTTTGCTGTGAGATATGAAGACGAGGTAACTGATAATTCATGGGATAATCACACAATAACTAATAACCCATTAAATGGGACTAACAATCAAGTTTATGAGGTATGGTATTTACAATTACTTTACAAATGGCATAATGATGACCCTGTAAGCGCACGTGAAATAAAGAGAAATAATGAAGCATATAACTTTCAGGGAAATAGAAATCCTTTTATAGATTACCCAGAATATGTTGATTTAATTTGGGGCGCATTACTCTCAGATCCAGAGTATTCACTAAATAACCAAACGTCTATATATCCAAACCCTACTGTTGGTAATTATATTCAAATTATAAATAAAGAAAGGGTAACAGTTAAGATATATTCCATTCTAGGCAAAGAACTACTTAAAAAGACTATATACCCTGAAAACTCTCAACTTGATATTTCTTCTATCAATAGAGGTATTTATATTGTTAAAATATCTAATAATAGTAGTTCAATCACTAGAAAGTTTATTAAAAAATAAATGTGAAGTAATAAAAGTTGTTTACACAATTTTTTACAGTTTTATAAACTTCTTTTTATACACTTTAGAAGATTCAACATCTTTAATTAATAGGAGATAAATTCCTTTTGTTAAGGTTTCTAAATTTAAAATCTCATTTCCAAAAATCTTATTTTCAGATACCGTTCTACCCTTAACATTATAAACTAGGACCCTATATTTTCCGTTTTCTAATTGGATATTCATATCAGTCTCTACTGGATTTGGAAAAACAATAATAGACTTTTCAAAACTATTTTCATTTGTTGACAATTGGCCGCCTATAATAGAAATATTTCCTTCTTCATCAAAAGGATTGGACCATTTTTCATTAGTGTAAATATCTGAACCCGTTAATGTTTTTAAGAAAGCCTCTAAAGCATTTTTTTCATTGTTGGTTAGATTTAATTGTTGGGTTTGATTTCCAGGTCCCTGTAATCTATTATCCAAATTTGTGTTATCAGGATTATTAGGAATATTATTATAATGTTCTATAACCTCCAATAAAGTAGTCAAACTTCCATCATGCATCATCGGCCCATTTAAACTTCCATCTGGATTAACTATATCTCTTAAAGATGGTGATCTAGTATTATTCACATCTATTTCAGATGAATTACCTATTACTCCAATCACTCCATTATTTAATGTATTGGGATCTATATCAAACTCAGGAGGTGCATGACATCCAACACATCCAGCCCCACCATTTGGAGGTGGATTTAAAAATAATTGTTTTCCTAAATTTTCTTGGGGAGTATAATTTGGAAAAGGTGCATTTAAGTTTGGAGATTGCACAAAACCTTCATCAAATTTAGAATCAAAAGATTGAATACTTCTTATAAACTGAGCCAAAGCTCTTTGAATTTTATCTTCATCGATAGAAGAGTCCCCAAAAGAAAACTCAAACAATGTTTGATAATAATCTATTGCCGAAAGTTTTGTTATTAAATCATTGAAATCTGGATCACCATTAGTTCCACTAAAGCCCATTTCTATGTGATCTTGAATGGGTTGAGTAACTTGATTTTCTAAATTAGCAGCTCTTTCATCCCAAAAAAAATTTTCTTCATTAGAAAATCGACTATTAACCAATCGCATTGAATGTCTACCAGTATTGCCTCCGTTTAATCCAACACTAGAAGTTAAAGGGTCACTAAAAGCAAAAGCTTGCTGATGACAACTTGCACAAGCTATTGTATTATTTTTAGATAGATTTTTATCATAAAATAAAACTCTTCCCAAAGTAGTTATTTGGTTGATGATCTGATTTGTTACTGGTGTATTATCTTTTGTAATATAGGAGGGAATATTTTGGTTCTCATAATTAAATAAGTCATCTAAGTCTATGGTTCCACTAATCAAAATAAAAAGAAGACATAATAAACTTACTGCATTTGAGATTTTTTTCATTGTAATAAATTTATACTTAGACTATCGTTTTTTCCGATAGTTTAAAGTAGAGGTTGGTTTTAAAAAATTAAATAATTTAAAATTTTAAGGCTCTATCTTCAGCTAAAAAATACATTTTTAAATATATTCATTCAATATATTAATTTTTTGTTGATAAATGATTTATAACCTTTGAAAAAAGAGGTTTAGATTGTTAAACTTAAGAGTGAAAGTTTTTAAATTTGCTATAATAATTTAACAAATCATATTTAGAATGATCAATTTCTTTGGAAACCCAAATAGCAAAATATTTGCTGTTCAAACAACAAAAGAACTAAGTAATGAAAATAAAACTAAACTAACATGGTTATTTTCATGCTCTGAGCTAGTTTCAAAGGAAACTAATAATTTGGTGTCATCTATTAATAACTTTTTTATTGGCCCAAGATCAGCAATGATAACTCCATGGAGTACTAATGCTGTTGAAATTACCCAAAATATGGGAATTAAAGGGATCATAAGAATAGAAGAATTCAATCAAGTTCATAAAGACTTTTCTGATTATGATGTTATGATATTTGAAAAATTTTCAGGTCTAGATCAAAATATATTTACCATAGATATTAAACCAGAACCCATTTATTTAATCGATGACATAACCTCCTTCAACAGTAAAGAAGGATTGGCATTAAATGAAGAAGAAATTACATATTTGGAGGGTGTTTCTAAAAAAATTAATAGAAAACTAACAGATTCTGAGGTTTTTGGATTTTCACAAGTTAATTCTGAACATTGTAGACATAAAATTTTTAATGGGACTTTTGTTATTGATGGTGAAGAAAAACCCACCTCTCTTTTCAAAATGATTAAAGAAACCTCTAAACAACACCCCAACGATATTGTTTCTGCTTACAAGGATAATGTAGCATTCATAAAAGGACCTTCTGTAGAACAATTTGCACCAAAAAGAGCAGACATTCCTGACTATTATAAAACAGAAAAATTTGATTCTGTTATTTCTTTAAAAGCAGAGACCCACAACTTCCCTACAACTGTAGAACCCTTTAATGGTGCTGCTACTGGATCTGGGGGTGAAATTAGAGATCGACTGGCTGGTGGAAAAGGTTCTTTACCTCTAGCTGGAACTGCAGTTTATATGACATCTTATTCACGTCTAACCAAAGATAGATTTTGGGAACAAAAAATGAAAGAACGTCCATGGTTATATCAAACTCCTATGGATATTTTAATCAAAGCATCCAATGGAGCCTCTGACTTTGGAAATAAGTTTGGACAACCCCTCATATCTGGATCTGTATTAACATTTGAACATGAAGAAAATTCATCTTCTAGTTCATCAGCTGCAAGAAAACTTGGATTTGATAAAGTTATTATGCAAGCTGGAGGTATTGGGTACGGAAAAGCTAATCAAGCACTAAAAGACAAGCCTAAAGAAGGTGATAAAATTGTTATTTTAGGTGGAGAAAATTATAGAATTGGAATGGGAGGAGCTGCGGTATCATCAGCAGATACTGGAGAATTTGCATCTGGAATTGAACTTAATGCTGTTCAAAGATCTAATCCTGAAATGCAAAAACGTGCCGCAAATGCTGTAAGAGGAATGATAGAGAGTGAAGAAAACTTCATAGTTTCAATTCATGATCATGGAGCAGGTGGTCATTTAAATTGTTTATCTGAATTAGTTGAGGATACAGGAGGTAAAATAAATTTAGATAAACTACCAGTTGGAGATCCTACATTATCTGCTAAAGAAATTATTGGGAATGAATCACAAGAAAGAATGGGCTTAGTTATAGCAGAAAAACATTCAGACATGCTTCAGAAAATAGCTGACAGAGAACGTTCACCAATGTATAAAGTAGGAGATGTTACTGGCAATAATAGATTCACATTTACATCTAAAACTAATGGTGACACCCCAATGGATTTGGAACTAGAGGATATGTTCGGAAGCTCTCCAAAAACCATAATGACAGATAAAACTGTAAAAAGAAATTATAAAAACCCTAGATATAAAACCAAAAATTTACACACTTATTTAACTCAAGTCTTACAATTAGAGGCTGTAGCTTGTAAGGATTGGTTAACAAATAAAGTAGATAGGTGTGTAGGTGGTAAAGTTGCCAAACAACAATGTGTAGGACCTCTTCAAATCCCTCTCAATAATGTTGGTGTAATGGCATTAGATTACAACGGAAAAGAAGGGGTAGCAACATCTATTGGCCACTCTCCTATTGCTGCTTTAATAGATCCTAAAGCTGGGAGTAGAAATGCAATCACTGAGGCACTTACAAATATGGTTTGGGCCCCACTGAAAGAGAATTTAAAAAGCGTGTCTTTATCTGCAAATTGGATGTGGCCATGTAAAAACGAGGGTGAAGATGCTCGACTATACGAGGCTGTAGAAGCAATTTCAAAATTCTCAATTGAATTAGGTATTAACGTTCCCACGGGTAAAGATTCATTATCTATGAAACAGAAATATTCAAATGAAGAGGTTATCTCACCAGGAACAGTAATTATATCTGCTGCAGGAAACTGTAATCAAATAAGCAAAGTAGTTGAACCAGTTTTAAAACATAACAATACCTTTATTTATTATATAAATATATCACAAGATTCCTATAAATTAGGTGGAAGTTCATTTAATCAAATTTTAAATACTATTGGTAACGAAGCTCCAGATGTAAAAAATGTAGCCTTTGTAAGAAATACATTTAACACCATACAAAACCTAATCAAAGAAGATAAAATTCACTCTGGACATGATGTAGCTTCTGGAGGTTTAATCACAACCTTACTTGAAATGTGTTTTGCAGATAATAAGCTTGGAGCAAAAATTGATTTAACATCACTGTCAGAGATTGATTCTATTAAATTACTATTTTCTGAAAATGCTGGAATAGTATTTCAAGGTGATCTCTCTATTGAAAAATCTTTACAAGATAAAAATATTGAATTTTTCAAGATCGGGAAAGTTATAAACAAAGGGACTGTAACTATTAAAAATCATGAAGATATTTTTAATTTTGATGTTTCTTCTGTAAGAGACACTTGGTTTACAACATCTTATTTACTAGATCAAAAACAAACTTCAAATGGTTTAGCTCAACATCGATTCAATAATTTTAAAAAACAACCTTTACAATTTAAATTTCCTGAAAATTTTTCAGGAAAACTTCCAAAGATTAATGAAAAACTGCCAAGACCAAAAGCAGCAATTATTCGTGAAAAGGGAAGTAATTCTGAACGTGAAATGGCAAATGCTATGTATATAGCAGGTTTTGATGTTAAAGATGTTCACATGACAGATTTAATATCTGGTAGAGAAACATTAAAAGACATTCAATTTATTGGCGCTGTTGGAGGCTTTTCTAATTCTGATGTTCTTGGATCAGCAAAAGGATGGGCTGGTGCTTTTTTATATAATGAAAAAGCAAAAAAAGCTCTAAAATCTTTCTTTGATAGAAAAGATACTTTAAGTGTAGGAATATGTAACGGATGTCAATTATGGATGGAACTGGAATTAATTAATCCAGGACATGAAGTTCATGGAAAAATGACTTACAATGATTCCAAGAAGCATGAAAGTGCATTTACATCAGTAAAAATTCAAGAAAATAATTCTGTGATGTTATCAAGCTTAGCAGGATCAACCCTAGGAGTTTGGATATCTCATGGTGAAGGTAAGTTTAAGTTCCCCTATCCTGAAGACAATTATGAAATTGTAGCCAAATACGCCTACGATGCCTATCCACACAATCCAAACGGCTCTGATTTTAATACAGCCATGATGTGTGATAAGTCAGGAAGGCATTTAGCCACTATGCCCCATATAGAAAGATCTACTTATCAATGGAATTGGGCTAACTATGTGGAAGATAGAAAAGATGAAGTTTCTCCATGGATAGAAGCATTTGTGAATGCTAGGCGATGGTTGAATAAAAAATAGTAAAAAATTTATTATTATTTTTTAAAAATAATACTTTGTTTTATATTTTTTTATTTAGATTTGTATCGATTGATTTTTCATTTTTAGGGGTAAAAATTTTTACATCAATTATCTAGGCTTCAGAAATGAAGCCTATTTTTTTTTATCTTGTCATCATATTAAATAATTATGACGGAAAAAATAACCCGAGTTTTTGATTGTATCGAATATCAAAACTCCAACTATCCACAAAAAGAAGCATTAGTTTACAAAGAGAAAGGCAAATGGATAAGTTATTCTAGTGAAGAATTTATTACAATTGCCAATCAAGTTAGTAGCGCTTTATTAACCTTAGGAATTAAGCCAAATGATAAAATTGCAATTATTGTTCCTGTAAACCAACCAAAATGGCACTTTTTAGATATTGGAATCCTACAAATAGGTGCACAAAATGTTCCTCTTTATGCAACATTGTCTGAAAAAGATTACGAATATGTACTAAATCATTCAGATTCTAAATATTGCTTTATTGCAGGAGATGATATTTATGAAAAAGTTAACGCTGTAAAAAGTAAAACCCAACTTAAAGAAGTTTATCGTATTGATGAGAACTCTAAAATTGGTTGGAATTCTTTTTTAGAACTTGGAAAAAATAAAAATTTTCTATCTAAGATTAGGGAAATCAAAAATAATATAAGTCCTCAAAATATAGCTACAATAATTTATACTTCAGGTACTACAGGAACTCCCAAAGGAGTTATGTTGTCACATGAAAACATTGTTCAAAATGTTAAAGTTACTGCAGATAGATTAGATCTTAATGGATATGGTAAAAAGACAATAAGCTACCTTCCGGTAAGTCATGTCTTTGAAAGAGTTTCTGGATATTATTGTCAAATGATGGGCATTAATATTTACTTTGCAGAAAGCATAGAACTGTTAGGTGATAATATTAGAGAAGTTAAACCTAATATGATAGCTGTTGTTCCACGACTTTTAGAAAAAATATTTGATAAAATTGTGGATAAAGGAAGTAAGTTATCAGGGATGAAGAAAAAACTTTTCTTTTGGGCACTTAAACTAGGAGAGCAATATGAACCATACCATAAAAATGGATTATGGTATCATTTTCAACTCAGTATTGCTAGAAAGTTAATTTTTGGAAAATGGCAAGATGCTTTGGGCAGTAATTTAGAATTTATGATTTCCGGAAGTGCCCCTCTTCAACCGCGTTTAATAAGAGTTTTTACAGCAGCTGGAATTCCTGTTTATGAGGGCTATGGGATGACTGAATCATCTCCAGGAGCTACATTGAATGATTTAAGAAATAATGGCTTGAAAATTGGAACTGTAGGAAAACCTTTAAAAGGGATAGAAATTAAAATTGCAGATGATGGTGAGATTTTAATGAAAGGACATTGTATAATGCAGGGATATTACAAAAGAGATGATTTGACCAATGAAACTATAAAAGATGGATATCTTCACTCTGGAGACATTGGAGAAATTGATTCTGAAGGGTTTTTAAAAATAACTGATAGAAAAAAAGAAATTTTCAAAACTTCAGGTGGAAAATATATTGCTCCAACAGTAATTGAAAGTGAATTAAAAAAATCTCGTTTTATAGAACAGGTAATGGTTATTGGCGAAGCTCAAAAAATGCCAGCTGCGCTTATTCAAATAAACTTCGATTATGTAAATGAATGGGTTAATAGAAAAGGGTATAAGGTTGATAATCTGCAAGATAGTAATGAAGTAAGAAGTAGAATTAAACAAGAAATAGATGTTTGCAACAAGGATTTTGGTAAATGGGAGCAAATTAAAAAATTTGAAATCACCAACGAAGAATGGACGGCGACATCTGGTCATCTAACCCCTACTCTAAAAATGAAAAGAAAAATAATTTTAGAAAAACATAAAAATTTATACGACAAAATATATAATCTTTAAGAAATAATGCCTTAAAATATCATATTGTGAAATCTATTGGTTTTTTGTAATTTGGCTTCGTAACTTAAAAAAAATAAAACTACTTTATGTCTTCAGAAATAACCAGATTATTTGACTTCCCTTACTTTGCCCACAAAAAATATAACCTAGATAATGCTTTGGTTACTAAATACGAAAACAAATGGGTATCTACTTCAAGTGGAGAGTACATAGCTAAGGCAAATACTATTAGTAGAGCATTACTTCGTTTAGGAGTAAAAACAAATGATAAAATTGCTGTTATTTCCTCTACAAATAGAACTGAGTGGAATATTATGGATATAGGGATTCTTCAAACCGGTGCTCAAAATGTACCTATATACCCTACCATATCCAAAGAAGATTATGAATATGTTTTAAATCATTCTGAATCTATTTATTGTTTTGTTTCAGATATATCTATTGTAGAAAAAATCAACAAAATTAAAGGAAATACAAAACTCAAAAAGGTGTATACTTTTGATGAGATATCTGATGAGAAAAATTGGAAAGAACTTCTAGAACTGGGAAAAGACACTTCTAATCAAAGTGATGTTGAAGCTAGAAAAGATGCCGTAAAAAGTGAAGATTTAGCTACGCTTATTTACACCTCTGGAACTACAGGAAGGCCCAAAGGAGTGATGTTGTCTCATGGAAATATTGTATCAAATGTTTTAACTAGTGAAGAAAGTGTTCCGTTAACCAAAGGAAATGATAAAGCCTTAAGTTTTCTCCCGGTATGCCATATTTTTGAACGTATGATACTTTATTTATATCAATACTGTGGTGTAGAGATCTATTTTGCTGAGGGGGTTGAAAAATTAGTTGAAAATTCTCAAGAAGTTAAACCTCATGTTCTGACAGCTGTTCCAAGGTTATATGAAAAAATATATGACAGTATTGTTTTAAAAGGACAAGAATTAACTGGTATAAAAAAGAAATTGTTTTTTTGGGCCGTCGATCTAGGTTTAAAATATGAACCTTATGGAGCCAATGGTTGGTGGTATGAAAAACAGTTAGGTTTGGCTCGTAAACTAATTTTCTCAAAATGGCAAGCAGCTTTAGGAGGAGAACTTAAACTAATGGTTTCAGGAGCTTCTGCGTTGCAGCAAAGACTAACAAGAGTTTTTACCGCAGCTGGTATGCCAATTATGGAAGGATATGGATTAACTGAAACATCACCTGTAACATCAGTTAGCTTTATGGAACAAAATGGTGTTCGTGGATTTAGAGTTGGAACTGTAGGTCGAATTTTAAAAAATGTGGAGGTGAAAATTGCTGAAAATGGTGAAATTTTAGTAAAAGGACCAAATGTGATGCAAGGGTATTACAAAGATTCGAAAAAAACAGCCGAGGTAATTAAAGACGGTTACTTTCACACTGGTGATAAAGGAGAAATAGACTCTGATGGATTTTTAAAAATTACAGGAAGAACAAAAGAAATGTTTAAAACCTCTGGGGGTAAATACATTGTTCCACCTTTACTAGAGGGAGACTTAAAACAATCTTTATTTATAGAACAAGTTATGGTTATTGGTGAAAATGAAAAAATGCCAGCTGCTTTAATACAACCAAATTTTGTTTTTATTAGAGATTGGATTGAAAGAAAAGGTCATAAAATTGGGACCTCTTGCGAAGAAATTGCAAGTGCTCAGATTATCATCGATAGAGTTCAGTTAGAGGTAGATCAATGCAACGAGAACTTTGGAAAATGGGAACAAATCAAAAAATTTGAATTGACACCTAATGAGTGGACTATAGATGGAGGTCATTTAACACCTACTATGAAAATGAAAAGAGAAATAATAAAAGAAAACTACAAAGACCTTTACGAGAAAATTTATAGGGGATAATGATTTAAAGCGCTGTATTTACAGCGTTTTTTTATTGCAGATAAAATAAAACTTGAAAATCTTTATTTTTTTTCTTTCAAAAGTTTAGGGAATTTTTTCTTAAAACGTTTTAATCTTGGAACAGATACGTTTCTTACATAACTATTGTAAGGATTGAGTTTCTCATAATTTTGATGATAAGATTCAGCTTTGTAAAAAATAACATGTTTGCTTACCTCAGTAACAATTTTATGATTATAAACTTCTGTATTTAGTTTACTTATAGCCTTTTCAATAATCTCTTTCTCTTTTATTGAACTATAAAAAGCAATTGACCTGTATTGACTTCCGTAATCTGGGTGTTGTCCATTTTTAGTAGTTGGATCATGAGAACCAAAAAATACATCTACTAATGTTTCAAAGTTTACTATTTGAGGGTCATAATACACTGCCACTGCCTCAGCATGTCCAGTTCTTCCTGTTCCAATTGATTGATATGTTGGATTTTTTGTATGACCTCCTGCATAACCAGAAATGGCCTCACTTACACCTTCTACACTTTCAAAAATAGCTTCTACACACCAAAAACAGCCACTAGCAAAATAAGCTACTTCGTCATTAGGACCAATCTCTTGAATTTCAAAATTGGGTGTACTGAATGATTCTTTAAAACTATAGGAAACTACTAAAAAAATTAACACACAAGTGAAAATAATATTCTTATTAACTTTCATATTTAAATTTATTTGTTTGATACTCTCAAAAGTAATTAATTAATACAATTTGTTTACAACTTTAGTGTTTTGTTGAGAAAGCATATTGTAATTACTATTGTAGATACTTACATTTGTTAGACAAAGATACGCAATCAAATATGGAGCATTTTATAGTTTCTGCACGTAAATACAGACCACAAAATTTTGAGGATGTTGTTGGGCAACAAGCTATCACTAACACGCTTCAAAACGCTATAAAAAACAATCATTTAGCCCAAGCTTTACTTTTTACAGGACCAAGAGGAGTTGGAAAAACTTCTTGTGCTAGAATTTTAGCAAAAAGTATTAATCAACAGGATTTAATTTCAGATGATGAAGATTTTGCATTTAATATTTTTGAATTGGATGCTGCTTCTAATAATTCAGTTGATGATATAAGAAACTTAACTGATCAAGTTAGGATACCTCCTCAAACCGGGAATTATAAAGTCTATATTATTGATGAAGTTCATATGTTATCTCAAGCGGCCTTTAATGCTTTTTTAAAAACTTTAGAGGAGCCACCAGCTCATGCTATATTTATATTAGCTACTACAGAAAAACATAAAATTATTCCAACAATTCTGTCACGATGTCAAATTTTTGATTTTAAACGAATTACTGTTTTAGATACTAAAAAATTTTTAAAAACTATTTCAGAAAAAGAAGGTATTGTTGCAGATGATGACGCCCTTCATATTATTGCCCAAAAAGCTGATGGTGCAATGCGTGATGCTTTATCAATTTTTGACAGAGTTATAAGTTTTTCTGGCAATAAATTAACCCGAGAAGCAGTTACTCAAAACTTAAATGTATTAGATTATGATACTTATTTTTCAATGACAGAGCTCTTGTTGGAAAATAAAATTCCAGAGGTTTTAAACAACTTTAACACGATCTTGGCTAAAGGTTTTGAGGGTCACCATTTCATAAATGGGTTGGCTTCTCATTTTAGAGATATATTAGTTGCAAAAGATAACTCAACAATAAGCCTTCTTGAGGTAGGTGATAATGCAAAAAAAAAATATTTAGAACAATCTTCTAAAGTCTCCATTTCTTTTCTCATACAATCTATAGAAAAGGCCAATCAATGTGATTTAAATTATAGGACCAGTAAAAATCAACGACTTCTTGTAGAGCTAACCCTAATGCAAATTGCCTCTATCACTTTTGATGGAGAAAAAAAAAAAACAGCTAACTATATAATACCTGCAACATTTTTTACTTCATTATCTCCAGTAAAAAAACTGGAAATCACAAAAAAACCCGAACCTACAAAAAAAGAAGTTTTAGATAATTCCTTGAAAAAAGTAACTTCTAAAGAAATAGAAATTACAAAGTCTCCAATTTTGCAAAACCTTAAAAGAAGAAATAATTCACTTTCTTTAAAAAGCATTCATCAAAAGAAGGAGCAACAAAAGAAGCCAATTGAAATTAATTATGAAAATCACCCTAAAGATTCATTTTCTGACAAAGATTTGGAAAAAACATGGAGTAATTATCAAAAATTACAAATTAAAAAAGGTGAAAAAAGTATGGCTTCAATTTTAGCTACTTCTCAACCTGAACTCTTAGAAAACTTTAATATTCACTTTATGCTCCCCAATAAACTTATGGAGGATCAATTAAAGTTAGGTAAACCAAAACTTCTCAAATTTTTAAGAGAGTCTCTGAATAATTATAGTATTACTATAAATGTTACGGTAAGTGAAACTGTAGAAAAGAAATTTGCCTACACTCCCCAAGAGAAATACAATAAATTAAAAGAAAAAAATCCATATATAAAGATACTTAAAGATACTTTCCAGTTAGACCTCTAGTATTCTTAAATTTTTTGCCCTACATAAATCAAAGTGATACCTTTTTTTGGTAGTTTTTTTGACTCAAATTCATTAATTACGAATATATTATTACTAGAAGTTTTTACAAACAGAGGAACAGACTCTAATTGATTGTGTAACTTTTCTAGAGTTTGTTTATAATCTTCCTCTGAGTCTATTATTATTTCATATAAATTTGGAAAATCTCTAACGGCTTCACTAAGATTTATATAATCATCCTTTGGAGTGAAAAATTGTTTTTTATATTCATAATCCTGACTTTTTACTTCTTCAGCACTAATTAAGCGAAATGAACCATGTTCCCCAAAAGTAGTTGCAAAGCTATTTACGGCAAACTTATTTACAGCATCACTCCCTGATAATGCTATTAAATATCCAATATCATTTAACTCGATATTGTCAGTTAAATCATCATCATATATATTAACCACATAGGCCTCTAGTCCCTGTTTATTAGATTCTTCTATAAAAAAAGTATTGGCATCAATCAATACTACTCTTTTTTCCAAATTTTGTAAATAATTGGCGATAAGTCTAGATGCTTTGGAAGCTCCAACAATAAGAATACCATCAGAATTTTTCAAAAACACACCTACAATTTTTGCAAATAATCTAGCTGTGGTAGCATTTAACAATACAGTACCTAAAACAATCATAAAAACTAATGGTGTAATATACTCTGCTCCTTCTACTCCTTGTTTTAATAATTTACTTCCAAAAAGAGAGGCAATACCAGCAGCTACAATACCTCTGGGGCCAACCCAACTTATAAAGAGTTTTTCTTTGAATTTTAAATTTGATTTATAAGTACTTAGAAATACTCCTAGTGGTCTTATGATAAGTACAATGAGGAAAAATAATAATACTGTTTTCCAGTTATAAAGTAGCATTAAGTCTACCATATTGATATTTGCTGATAAAAGTATAAACAGAATTGAAATCAATAAAACACTTAATGATTCTTTAAAATATAATAGTTCTTTCAGATTTTTCAATTTTCCATTTCCAAGTACCATACCCATTACTACAACAGCAAGTAATCCTGATTCGTGAGCAAATATTTCCGATTCTACAAATACAAATAGAACAGTAGACAAGGAGACTACATTTAAAAGATAATGAGGTATCCATTTTTTATTAATTACAAAGGTTAGTGCATGAGCAAAAGTAAATCCGAATGAAGTTCCGAATAATAATATTTTACCAAATTCAGTAAGTGCTGTTTTAGTAAATCCACTTCCCCCCCCTACACTTATAAATTCAAAAACCAAAACTGCCACTAAAGCCCCAATAGGATCTATAAGTATTCCTTCCCATTTTAAAACAGCAGAAATATCTTTCCTCAATGGAATATTTCTAAGAATAGGCGTAATAACAGTTGGACCAGTTACAATGATTAAACCTGAAAATAAAAAGGAGATTTCCCAAGACAAATCAAAAATATAATGTGCTAAAAAACCAGCACCAAAAAAAGTAACAGAAGAACCTAAGGTAATTAACTTCGTAATAACTGGACCAACATTTTTTATTTCGTCTCTTTTTAAGGTTAAACCTCCTTCAAATAAAATAATACTGATCGCTAATGAAACAAAATAATACAATCCATCTCCAGGAAAAAGTCCATAAGTTCCATTCCATATGGGCTCAATATATTTTGTTTTGTCATCTGTTAAGAACTCAGCTGCAATGGGTCCAACCAAAAGACCAATTAGAATTAAAGGAAGTATTGCAGGTATTTTAAATCTCCAAGCCACCCATTGGGCCAATATTCCTAGTATAATTATTCCTGCTAATTCTAACATATCTATTAAAATATTAATTTCTAAAATACAAAAAATAGTTAAACTTAAAAGTAGTCTAAAATTTAATTTTATGTTTTTTTCTTAAAATGAATGTTCTATATTGTACTTTTAATTTGAAAAAAAAGGACAATTGAAAAGCATAAAAAAAATTTTAGTTGGTATTGCTTTTTCTCCGAACTTAAAACCAAATATTTTTGAAGCTATTAGGTTAGCTAATATGTTTGGTGCTCAACTTGTTGGTGTTCATGTTGGTGAGAAAACCTCTAAAAAAGAAAAACAATTATTACAATTGATTTCTGAGGCCCCTTCTTTAAATTTCCCAATAAAAACCGTATGGAAAAAAGGAAAACCAATTGATATTATTCTCTCTACGTGCTTAGAAGAGACTATTGACCTTTTAATTTTAGGTGCTATACAACAAGAAAATATATATAAATACTATGTTGGTTCAGTAGCTAGAGAATTAACTAGAAAAGCCAGTTGTTCTGTTTTACTTCTTATAAAACCCTCAATAGATAGAGTTAAATGTAATCATATTGTTGTGAATGGTTTAAAAGATAAAAAAACTAATGAAACCATTAAGGCTTCTTTTTTAATTTCTGAAGCTTTAGCATGTAAAAGAATTACTATAGTTGAAGAAATTAGCCAAAAAGAAATTGAAGTAAAAGTATCGGATGATTACTCTTTACGAAAAGCAACTATTAAAAAAGAAAAATTAAAAAGAAGAGAAGATTCTAGGGTTCATAAAATATTGGAAACAATCAACACTGAAGGAATTTCAGTTAAAATTCAAAGTATTTTTGGAAAACGTGGATACTCAATTGGACATTATGCCAAAGTAAAAAGAGCTGATTTATTAGTTATGAATGCTCCAACAAAAACTACAATCTTAGATAGAATTTTCCCACATGATATTGAGTATATTCTCTCAGAACTTCCAACAGATGTTTTAATAGTAAAGTAATGAATAAGAAAAGTTCCAGAAAATTATTCATCAGTGATCTTCCAAGAAATATTTTCTCTGGATTTGTTGTGTCTTTGGTTGCTTTACCTCTAGGTTTAGGATTAGCTTTAGCATCTGGTGCACCTCCAATTTCAGGAATTATAGCAGCAATAGTTGGCGGAGTGGTTTGTGCTATTTTAGGAGGTTCTAATGTAACAATCACTGGACCTGGTAATGGTTTGGTTGTTGTTATTTTAAGTGCCATAACCATCCTAGGAGAAGGAAATATGTATGAAGGTTATCTATATACACTCGCAGCTATTATTATTTCTGGTATATTAATGTTTTTTTTAGGAGTTCTTAGATTAGGGTCATTGAGTAATTTCTTTCCCTCATCGGCAATACAAGGAATGTTGGCGGCTATCGGGATTGGAATATTAGCAAAGCAGATCCATGTAATGCTCGGGAACCTAAATGTATCAGGAAGTATTTTAGAGCTACTATATTTTATTCCAGAAGATTTATTGATATTTATTAAAACTACTGATAAAAGTGTTTTTTATGCAGGAACTGTTGGTACTATTAGTTTACTAATAATGATATTTTACAGTAAATTAAGAAATAAATATTTTCAATTAGTACCCGCACCGATGTGGATTGTTCTTTTTAGTGTTGGGATGTATTATTATTTTGAAATTTTTTCAACAGAAACATATCCGATAGCAGATGAATTCATGATCAATTTGCCTGATAAAATTTTTAGCAAATTTCCACAACCTAATTTCACAAAACTCTTTACCTATGAATTTATCAGTGCTGTTGTAGCCATTACTTTAATTGCTAGTATTGAATCTCTATTAAGTATTAAAGCAGTAGATAAACTAGATCCTGAAAAAAGAAGATCAAACATAAATAAAGATATACGATCATTGGGAATTGCCACAGTAATTAGTGGTTTTTTAGGAGGGTTAAATGTAGTTACTGTGATTGCACGTAGCTCTGTAAATGTTAATAATAGAGGGAGTAATAGATCTGCAAACTTTTTCCATGCCCTGTTTCTTGTTGCCTTTATTGTTTTATTTGCAAATGAATTAAAACATATCCCCTTATCAGCTCTTGCAGCTATATTGGTTTACACTGGTTATAAATTAGCATCACCTGAAAACATTAAAAAAACATTTCAAGTAGGTTCAGAACAATTAATTATATTTTTAATCACCTTATTTGTTACAATACTCACAAACCTAATTAGTGGTATTCTAATTGGTATACTTACTACGTTTATAATTCATATAATTATCAATAAAAATATTTCTTTATTTATAAGAAATTTACTGAAACCAAATGTTTTGATGTTTGAAGAGGGTGAAAAATATTTTGTAAGTGTAGAGAATTTTTCAAGTTTTTTAAACTATTCTAAATTAAAATCAAAATTAGATCAAATCCCAGAGAGTGAGGATGTTATTATAGATTTTTCTAGGTGTGATTTTGTGGATCATACGGTAATGGAAAACATAAACAGCTATTCTGAAAGCTTCAGAAGAAAAGGAGGACATTTTGAAATTATTGGTTTAGACGGCTACAAGTCAGGTAGTAGTCATCCATTTGCATTAAGAAAATTTGTTATTGGTAAACCAAAAGATAAAACTATAACACTAACCAAAAGGCAAAAGGCACTTCATAAGATTAGTGAGGGTTTACATTGGAATTACACCTCTGAATATAAAAAAGAAATTAAGGAGTTAGCAAATTTTGGTTACTTTAAAACTAGACAAATTACTAAAGTATCTAACATTTTGTCTAACGAGGAATGTACATTGTTTGATTTAGAATTCTCTGAAGGAGAATTAATAGCCAAACAAAATGTAAAAGTAACAATGATGTATTTAGAATTGAAAAATGATATCCCTCAATTTACACTAGATAAAGAGGGGATTTTTGAATATATAATACACTTTGCAGGATTTAAAGATATTGATATTGATAATCATCCAGATTTTTCAAAACGATTTTATTTATCGGGAAAGAATGAAGAAAAAATAAGAGAGTTTTTTAGTGACGAGTTAATTTTATTTTTTGAAAGTAATAAGTATTATCATATAGAATCAAATGAAAAAGGGGTATTGATATTTGAAAATGAACGTTTATCTGGGATCAAAGAAATTAAAGCTTTAGCTGATTTTGGACTAAGATTAAAACAAAATATTTCATAAATTATATACCATAAATAACCTAAATATTATTGGAATAAAAATTAAAAAATGCTTGGATTAAAATTTGAAACTGCAACTTCGTGGGCAGAGATTGCAGAAGACAACCTAGAACAAATTCTTACCGATCATGCGTTTGCTGAGCAAAAAGCATCAGCAAATGCTATTTCTATAATTATTAATTACTCTGAGGAAACAGCATTGGTAAAAGATATGACATCCATTGCCTTAGAAGAATTAGAGCATTTCAAAATGGTACATGAATTAATGACTAATAGAGGAATGATTTTGGGGAGAGAGCAACACAATGATTATGCAAAATCCCTTCAAAAATTTTTTCCAAAAACAAAAGATAGACCAACAGCATTAATTCATAGATTATTGGTAGCTGCTTTAATTGAAGCCAGAAGTTGTGAACGTTTTAAAGTGTTTTCAGAAAATATGAAAGATCAAGAACTTTCTAAATTTTATAAAGATTTAATGATTTCAGAAGCTAATCATTATACATTATTCTTAGGATATGCTAGAAAGTATATGGATAGAAAAATTGTTGATCAAAAATGGGAAAACCTTTTAAAATTTGAAGCTGAAATGATGAAAACAAGGGGAAAAACTGCAAGAGTTCACGGTTAATTCTGAAAAAGGTTATGTTTAGTAAAGAAGAATCTACTTCACTTAGAAAGGAATTTTGGACATGTTTTGGGAAATCCTTTCCACGTAAATGGATCTTATACAATACCAAAATAAAAGGGTTGAGTTTTAAATTTGTTGCTAATCGAAAAAATGCAATGATTTGTCTGGATATAGAACATGCAGATGAAAGGGTTAATAAAATTCTTTTTGATAAAATTTTATCACTAAAAATAATTTTAAAAGAAGACTATGTAACCGAAGTTATCTTTGATGATTCCTACATTTTAGAAAATGGAAAAAGTATTCATCGAATTTATATAAATCACAGGGAGAAATTTAGTATTTATAATAAAGATACATGGAGTTCTTGCTATGAGTTTTATATAGAAATAATGCCAAAATTCGAACTATTTTTTCGTGAATACAAAGATATAATTAACTGTGTTTAATTTTTCTTATTTCAAGAATTGAATACTTAAAGGATAATTTGGTTGTTCATTATTGCTCGCTCTAAGAGCATTAATTATCGGATAAACAAGGTAAAATATACCTAAAACAATAAAACCAAGAATCCCCAAACCAAATAAAAAAATTGCTGGAACACAAATTAATAAATATATAAACATAGAAATTCTAAAGTTAAGTATGGCCTTACCATGTAAATCCATATCAATAACATCATCTTTCTTAGTTAACCAAATAACAAGCGGTACTATAAATCCCCCAACACCAGTTACAAGATCTAACAACTGGCTCAAGTGAGTTAAAACTAATAACTGTCTGTTTTCTATCATCATTATGGAACTCTATTTATTAATAATACAATAATTAGACGAACAGAAATACTTATTGTTACACTTTAGGGATTAAATACAATGAACTTGTATATTTGTAGCATGATTGAAAAAGATTCTATAATAGCTTTAGCCACACCCTCAGGTATTGGAGCGATCTCGGTAATACGTATTTCTGGAGAAGACGCTATTGAAATTGTTTCTAAATTTTTTATATCTAAAAGTGGGAAACAATTAAAGAATCAAAAAACACATACTATTCATTTAGGGAATATTATAAATAATTCTCAAATAATCGATGAAGTGCTAGTTTCTGTTTTTAAAAATCCTCGTTCCTACACAGGAGAAAATATTGTAGAAATCTCTTGCCATGGTTCAAGTTTCATTCAACAAGAAATCATTCAATTATTTCTCAAGAATGGATGTAGAATGGCAGACAATGGTGAATTTACCATGAGGGCATTTTTGAACGGAAAAATGGATTTAAGCCAAGCCGAAGCTGTGGCAGATGTAATTGCCTCAAATTCTGCAGCATCTCATCAAATGGCGATCCAACAAATGCGTGGTGGTATTACTAATGAATTAAAGGAGTTGAGGGCTCAATTATTAGATTTTGCGGCTTTGATAGAACTAGAACTTGATTTTTCTGGTGAAGATGTTGAATTTGCAGATAGAGCAAAATTTAAGAAATTAGTTCATACAATTACCGCTGTTCTAAAACGTTTAATTGAAAGTTTTTCTTTTGGAAATGCAATGAAAAATGGAATACCAGTTGCCATTATAGGTGAACCAAATGTTGGAAAATCTACCTTATTGAATACATTATTAAAAGAAGAAAAAGCTATTGTGTCTGACATAGCAGGAACTACAAGAGATGCCATTGAAGACGAATTAATTATTGATGGAGTTGCTTTCAGATTTATCGATACAGCTGGTATTAGAGAGACCAATGATCGTATAGAGAGTATTGGAATCAAAAAAGCTTATGAAAAAGCAGAAAATGCTCAATTAATTATCTTCCTCATTGACTCTAATAAATTTTCTAAATCCAAAGAGGTTTTTCTGTCTGAAATAACAATAATTAAAAATCGTTTTCCTAAAAAAAGAGTTTTGGTAATTGCTAATAAAATAGATACTATTTCAACTACTGAGAAAAATGAAATACGTGCCGATATCGATGATATTTTATTACTTTCTGCCAAAGAAAATATTGGTGTAGAAACTCTTTTAATGCATTTGACTTCTCTAGTAAATAAAGGAGCATTGAGCAATAATGAAACTATAGTTACAAACTCCAGACACTTTGAGGCCCTTAATAATGCGTTAACAGCTATTATATCTGTTAAGAAAGGAATTGACTTGGAAATATCTACAGACTTATTTTCTATAGATATCAGAGAATGTTTAAGACATATGGGAAATATTACTGGAGAATATGACGTAGATAAAGATATTTTAGGTCATATATTTTCTAATTTTTGTATTGGAAAGTAAAGTTACTTTCTGTTTAATAGCTCATCCCTTATTTTAATTGATTTCATTATTCTATTTAACTCTTCATTTATTGTATCTTTTCTTTCAAAATACTTTGATTGTAAGAAATAAGCTTTACAAAAAATTAATTCTTTAGGCCGCTAACTCCTTCAATGCTCTAACAAAAACATCCAGTTCATCTGTAGTTGTAAATACATTAGGACTGATTCTACATCCTTTTACATTAGCATAATTAATGGCAACGGTAAATATATTATAATCACTCATTAACTTTTTTGCTAATTCCTTAGGAGTCATGTTTTTAAGACCAACATTTGCTATACCACATGCTCTATGGGAATCATTTGGAGTATTCACAATTATATTAGATTGATTTCTAACTTTTTTAGTCCAATATTCTTGTAAATAGCGTAGTCTAGATTCTTTTCTCTCTGCTCCCAACATATTATAATATTCTATAGCATTTTCTATACTTAAATCATGATATACAGGATGAGTTCCAATATGATTTAATCTAGAAATATCTCCTGGCTCTCTGTGATGTTCTGCAAATACAGGCCAAAGTTTATCTATGTGCTTATCATCTACATATAAAATTCCTGTACCTAACGGAACTGCTAACCATTTGTGTAAACTAGAACCATAATAATCACAACCTAAATCATTTATTTTAAATTGAAAGTGTCCTACACAATGTGCACCATCAACCATTACCTGAACTCCCTTCCTGTGAGCCATTTCACAAATCTTTTTGATAGGTAGTATTTGGCCAGTAATATTAATCATATGACACACCATGAGTAACTTAGTTTTAGGAGTGATAACATTTTCATAAATGCTGACTATTTCTTCATCAGAGGCGGGATGATTAGGAATAGAAACTACAATATTTTTTGTTCCATACCGCTTCGAAATTTGCTCAAACATCATTTGCATAGCACCATAGTCTTGTTTAGCGTAAACAGCTTCATCTCCCTTTATCCAATCCATACCCTTTATAACCATATCTAATGATTCTGTAGTATTTCTTGTTATAATTAAATTTTTATCACTAGTTCCTACGACTCTAGCCAATTTAGAAACCATAGATTTTTTATTATCCCATTGAACAGTTCTCATGTAATAAGATCCTTCATAGTTTACCATTCTAGCATGATCTAACATATGATTTAATGTAGGATTAGGAATAATATTATAGTAACCACTTTCTAGGTTAATATAGTCGGGTTTCAATGAATAATCTTTTCTAACCTGTAACCAAAAATCTTCCTCAGAAGTTATTTGTTTTGGTGATAGATGTTCAAAAGTCTTTAGAGTATTAGCAAAAGAAGTGTTAATTAAAGGAAGACTAACTGCTGCAAGAGATACATTTTTTAAAAATTCTCTTTTATCCATTATTTTTAGTTTTCTTTAAAGATAAAGAAATAACTAAAAAATACAAGTATCTGTTAATTAGAATTTTACAAAAGATAATACTGCTATAAATTGTAAAATTATTTTATAGGAGTACCATATAAATCGAAGTCTCCCGCCTCATGAATTTTTATAGGTATAAACTCTCCTATTTTTATGTAATGTTCTCTAGCATCAACTAAAACATCATTATCTACATCTGGTGAATCAAATTCTGTTCTACCATAAAAATAATTTCCTTCTTTTCTATCAAACAAACAAGTAAACGTTTTTCCTATTTTTTCTTGGTTAATTTCCCAAGAAATTTGAGATTGGATTTCCATAATTTCATTCACTCTTCGGAACTTCACTTCTGCTGGGACACTATCTTCTAAAACATATGCGCCTGTATTTTCTTCATGTGAATATTCAAAAGCACCCAAACGCTCAAAACGCATTTCCTCGACCCAATCTTTTAATTCTTGAAATTGTTCTTCTGTTTCACCCGGGTATCCGACAATTAATGTAGTTCTAATACCCATATTAGGAACTGCCTCTCGAAATTTATGAATCAAAGCTGTTGTTTTTTCGTGAGTAGTACCCCGTTTCATAGATTTTAAAATCTCTGTATTGATGTGCTGTAAAGGAATATCTAAATAATTACAAACCTTTGGTTCATTTTTCATTACCTCTAAAACATCCATAGGGAAACCGGTTGGAAATGCATAATGCATACGAATCCATTCAATTCCATCTACTTTAGCTAAAGCTTCTAGAAGAGATGCTAATGCTCTTTTTTTATAGATATCTAAACCATAATAGGTTAAATCTTGAGCAATAAGCATAATTTCTTTAATGCCTTTCTCAGCTAATTTCTCTGCTTCAATAACTAGTTCTTCAATTGGAGTAGATTTGTGTTTTCCACGCATCAAGGGAATAGCACAAAAAGAACATGGACGATCACAACCTTCCGCTATTTTAAAATAAGCATAATGTTTTGGTGTAGTAGTTAAACGTTCACCTATAAGCTCATGTTTATAATCTGCCTCTAAAACTTTTAAAAGATTTGGTAAATCATGTGTGCCAAAATACTGATCCACATCTGTGATTTCTTTTTCTAAATCAGGTTTATAGCGTTCACTTAAACAACCCGTTACAAAAACCTTATCTACATCACCTGCAACTTTCTTTTCTACATAATGTAAAATAGTATCTACAGACTCTTCCTTTGCTTTTCCTATAAAACCACAAGTGTTTATTACAACGATATTACCTTCATCATTTTTATCTTCATGAACTACATCTTTACCATTGGCTTTTAACTGCCCCATCAAGACTTCAGAATCGTAAATATTTTTAGAGCATCCTAATGTAACTACATTAATCTTATTTTTCTTTATCGATTTAGTTCTCATTGTTAATTTTTAAGGACAACAAAAATACGTTTTATAAAGTGAATCTTACTTGAAATTTTCTGGTAGTTTTCTATGGTTCGTTAATTGTTCAAAGGCATACCCTAGTGATAATAATTTAACCTCCTCGTTTGATTTTACAATAAAAGTAAGACTAATAGGTTCACCTGTTTTCTTGTAGCCCATTGGTATTGTGAGGTTAGGATATTCAGCAACTGCAGAATATGCAGAATGGAAATTATTTACTGATAAAATAGCATCTAAGTTCTGTGTTTCTAAATCTTCAAAAAAAGTTCTTGCTCTAGTCTTTAGATTAGTTTTAATGCGTTCAAGATCAGCTAGTGATGTCGTATCTTTTCCAATATTAGTAAATCTTAACTGACCATAAGGAGCTCTTATTTCTTTTTCTAGATTATTATAAGAAATGATGTCTTTTATAGTTGAAACCTTTACCTCTTTATCAGTATAATTATTTAAATATTTTGGTAATTCATCTTTCATTTCAAGGTTTAAGATTGATAAAAAACCTGGAAGGTTAACTTTTCTTGGTACTATTACTACTATTTCACCCCCTGCTTCTTGTATTTGATCCATATTTTTCTTAAAAATTGAATCTCTAAAAATGTCTTTAAATACTCCAAATCGTTTTCCTTTGAAAGATACTTCTAGACCTGTTAAATCTTTTGCAACTTCAATAGATTTTGGGTCAGAAGCGTCATAACCCAACATTGAATTTAACAAAATAAAACTATCAGTAACGTTTTTGGTCATGGGCCCTGGGGTATCTAAAGTGCCAGAAATAGGTACAATTCCAGTTCTACTTAACAACCCAATAGTAGGTTTTAAACCCACAATAGAGTTTTGACTAGACGGAGAAGTTATGGACCCAGAAGTTTCTGTACCAACAGCTGCAACAGCATAATTTGCAGCAACACTTGCACCACTTCCTGAACTTGACCCTCCAGATTCAAAAACAGCTCTACCATATGGATTTAGAGTTTGCCCTCCAATGGCACTATAACCAACTGGGCAAATACCACAAAAATAATAAGCCCATTCACTTAAGTTTGACTTTCCCAAAATAATTGCACCATCTTCTTTTAATTTTTTTATGATAAAAGCATCTTGTGTATTTTTATTTTCTGATAAAACTATAGCACCGGCTGTTGTTGGCATTCCAGCTGTATTTATATTATCTTTAATTAATATTGGCATTCCATACATAGAAATATCTAGTAGAAGTTTATTGTTATCTCTATTAAGGTCTCTAGCCCTAGCCTCTTTAAGAGCATTTGGATTTAAAGAAATAATAGCATTCAATGCGGTTTTATTATTACTTTCAAATTTCCTTATTCTGTACAAATAAAATAAAGTTAATTTTTCATGTGATAAAAGTCCTTCAGATATACTTTTGTGAATCGATGGAATATTTTGCTCTAAGATTAAAGGTTTTAGCTTATTGTATTCTTCTTCAGAAAAATTAGTAGCAAGTTCATCATTGAACGGTTTAAAAACAACATTCATATCTAAAACCTTAGATTGAACTAATTTAAATTTCATTCTAGAAATTTTGTGATCTTGCTGTTTTTGTATGAGTTCTGATTCATCATATGCTTTAAAAAAAATTGAGTCTTTTTTATTTTCACAAGAAAATAAAACCAAAAAAGCAATAAGAAAAATTATTTTTTTCATGTGATAATTTTTTAATTTTTATAGAACTATATTATTCAATAAGTTGTAATTTATAATATAATCAGAAATATTGATTGTATATTTTTGTTACAAAATCAAAGATACTTTTTATAACGTAGAAAATAAAAAAGAGTACTAATTATTCAACTTAAATTTCAAGAAATTAATTTGATATTTTTACAACAATAAATTTTTTATACTCATCATTATTCAGTTTCTTAGACAAAGAAACCATACCTAATAATGTTTTTACAGAAAAAAAATGAAAAAATTAAGCCTAGTTATCCTTTTATGTTTTGGTATTCAACTCATTAGTGCTCAAAACTTCAGAAAACCTTATAGAGAAGCAAAAAGAGCTTTAAATAAAAAAGATTATGTGACCGCAACACTAAAATCTATAGAATCTCTAAAAGCGAAAAAGAATTTTAAAAAATCTAATGATATTTTTGAAAAAGCGCTATCTCAAATAAACACATGGGCAGCCAGCTATATCAAAGAATTAGAAGCCAGTTCAATTCCTTATAAAGACTACCAATCTGTAGCTCCAATGAAAGAAATTTTCATCACCTATGCTAATTTAGACAATGTTCAAAAAAAATTACTAGAAGTATCTAATAGCTTGTCTTCAAAACAACAAAAGTTCATTTTACTTCATACCGTTGATTATGAAAAAAATAGAAATGAAGCCGAGAATTTGCTGAATGCTTACAACAATAATGCAGCTGATGAATTTTACACTGAAGGAATTAAAGTATTTAACAATGCCAAAAACAAATACGAGTATAGAGAGGCCTACAAAATATTTAAAAATTCTAAAAACTATATTGAAGAATACAAAGACATTAATGCATATTTAGATAAATCTCTGAATTTATCCATCTTAAATATTGGTTATTTCCCTGTAAGAAATTTAAGTAACAATAGAAGTAATAAAAAAGCGATGGAGTTCTTGGTTAGCAATACAACTGGGTTTTTTAATAATTACACTTTTGCTAATTATACAGAAATTAGTAATAAAATTCAATTAAGAAATTTAGGGATGCTTAATGATAAAGGGAAAGCTCAACTTAAAAATATTGATGAATTAGTAAAGTTTAAGTTTTCTAGATATTATGCTGGGCCAACCGTTATTAAAAGCAAGGAGTTTTACTCAAATACAAAAGAAAAAAAGAAAAAAGATGGTACCGTTAAAAAATGGTATTGTGAAGGGTATAAATATGAATTAACCGCTTCTGGCTATGTAGAACTTATAGTTGAAATTATAGATAATAATGGAAATATATTAGATACCAAAAAAATAAATATTTCTAAAGAACATAATGATAGTTTTTTTTTAGCAACAAAAGATTCTGACAGAAGAGCTTATCCTCTTCTAAAAAAATACAGAACAAGCATGCCACAAGAATTTAATATGCCCAATGCTTTAAGAAATATATTTAATTCTTATATGAGCGATGTTTTTAAAAGATATAAATAAATTTTAAAAGTGAAAAAAACTACTTTAATCTTGATATCCGTAATGTTTTTATTTTCCAATGAATTTTTGGGTCAAAACACCAATAAAGACAATAACTACACATTTAAAAGAGGAGATTATAACGGAATTGGAAAATGGTATATGGGTAGAGAAATTGCTTATGTAATGGGTTTTGAAGGTATTAGTTGGTTAGAAAGATCTGAACGAGAAGAGGAGGAAGATGTTTCTAAATTAATTAAAAACATGAGAATTAAACCCAATGATATTGTTGCTGACATAGGAGCTGGATCTGGATACCATACATTTAAAATAGCATCTTTAACTAAGAATGGTTTTGTTTATGCCGTAGACATTCAGCCAGAAATGTTAATGGTGATAGAAGAAACAAAAGAAACTGGTAAAATTAAAAATATTGAAACTATTCTAGGAACTGAAAAAAGTATTCAATTACCATCAAATTCAGTTGACAAAATTTTAATGGTTGATGTATATCATGAATTTAATTTTCCGGTAGAAATCATTATTTCAATAAAACAAGCCTTAAAACTGAATGGAGAGTTGTTCTTAATTGAATACAGAAGTGAAGACTCTAGTGTTCCGATTAAAGAAATACACAAAATGTCTGAAAAACAAGCTGTCAAAGAAATGGAAGCAGCTGGTTTTAAACTCAAAAAAAATATAACTAATCTTCCTTGGCAACATTGTATGGTTTTTGTTAAAAAAAATTAATACCTATTGTAATTTAGTAATGAAACTAAAAAACTACAAATTAATAATTTACAAGGGTTGTTTTGGAGGAAGAGGGATTTACTTCGTGCATCCCAACAGGAAATAACAAGCAAGCATAGAAACTCAAACACACTTTGTGTGTTAATTTTTTTGCTTTATTAATAACTATATGAATAATTTAAAAGGCATTTTACTGAAAAAAAAACAGATCGTCAAAAGATATGTTTTGATTATACAATCAAAGATACTTTATAAATAGTACATATTAAAAACCTCAATATCATTATTAAAATATTTAATTTATGGGTTAAGAAAACAAATTCTTTGCTAATAAATTTATACTAAACGGAGTTATTTAAGTATCACTTTAAAGGTTTCCATTCCTCCACTATAATTTAAAGTTAAAAAATAAAGGCCCTTATTAAGTTTTAATGGAATATTTATTTTTTCTAAGTTGTAGTAAGTATTTCTTAAGACGGCTTGTCCTAGGTGATTTTCAATGGAAAGAGAAATATTTATATAGGATTTACCTAACTCAATATGCAAATGATCTGACGTTGGATTTGGGTAAACTTTAATTTCAAACCTTGACTCCAATTGATTTGTATAAAGAGATGAAGATGTAAAAAAATCATTGTACGTTGAAAAGAAATCAATCCCAAGATACTCTGGTAGAGTAGACAAACCAAATAGCATAGAAGCATAATCAATCCCAATAATTTCATTAGGTATCCATGAAGTATTAGACTTACTATACCTCCAAAGAATAGGATCATCATTTACATTTGGAAGATTAAGCTTTCCAAAATTATTAGTCCATAAATCAATCAAATTACTTTTACTTTCTGGATTTACAGGAATATAACCAGCTATTATGTGTGGGGAAACAATCATGTCTTCATTATTATTAATTGCATCAGCATGATAGGAATAAGTTATTGCACTACCTGCACCTAGCCCCCATTCAAAAGAATTATAATCCATATTTTGCCACCAAGAACTATCAGCTTCTTGAGAATTTTTAAGATATGTTAAATATTCAGTTGAAGTAGTGAAATAATGACAAAGGAAAAAATTAAACTGGTGAGTAAATGAAGAAAGAAAAGAATTATTATTATCTGACAATACTGAACTTCCCTGATATAATATCGATGGCAATACACTAGGAGAACTATAATAATTATTCCATAAAATATTGCCTGAAGTACCCGTCTCAATTGAGTGATTTTTGGCGAGCCAAGCTACAATCATATATTCATTATATGGACTGGTTAATGAATTATTAATACCATTACCGTCAGAATCCAAACTTAAATAAATCTGACCTGTCGAGGAATTATTAATAGCATCATTAAAATTTACTGAATTCCATAGTTCCGTAGCATAATGTGAAATACTATCATTTTGAAAATAGTTCATGGAAAACAAAGCCCCAGACACTAAAATCCCACTATCAATTGTACTATATTCTGAATTCCAAGCCTGTTCACCTGTATTAATATCCATAAAATGACGATAGAATCCATTTACTGTCCTATCTGGTAAAAAACCTGGTGTATATCCAGTGGCTGTTTTAATAGTTTTCAATGCCAGTTCTGATGCATTATCAATCCATCCCATTGCATCGGCAATACAAAGTGCAATTAGCCCCATACCTGTATTAGCTATTGAAATTGGGTGATAATCAGAACCATTAAAAAGTGTAGCATCTCTATACATACCATTTTGAAGTCTCTGAAGTTCAAAGACAGTATAACTATTTCTAAATAATGAGTCTATCTCAGGGGAATCTTGTCCATAGCCAGATAAAAAACAAAATGAAGTAAAAAGTATTATAAATAGTTTTTTCATTAGTATATAATGTTTACATCATATTTATTTAATTTTTTATAATTAAGAAGTCAATGTTTCTAAATCATAAAAGCTTTCTCATTAACATAAGGAAAAATACATTTAAATTAATTAAATATATCTCTTATTTTTTGAAAAAAAAATTTAGTATTTTAAAAAAAAAGTAAAAACCCACAATAATTATTGTGGGTTTCCTTTTGCGGAGAAAGAGGCTCCACTCAATAACGTATGTAAACGTATATCTACACATACAAAAAACATCTAAACATCTTATTATCAATAAATTGCGAATACAAACGACTATGTTTGTGTTGTTATGGTATCGTTGGTTTAGGCAACGATTCAGGCAACTACTATTTATTAATTAAAAAATAAGATCATGAACTTTAAATTAAAAACACCTAATTCCAAAAACGAATCCCTTATTCTATTTTATGCAAATCTTAAAAATGGTGAACGTTTTGTCTACTCTACTGGAGAAAGAATCCATCCTCAATATTGGGATAAAAGAAACCAATATCCAAAGAAGTCAAAAGCCAAAGATGAACAAATCACTTACAATCTTATCAGCGGGCAACTGGATCGCTATACAAAGCTGTTTAGGAGTTTTCATGCGCAATTTGCTGCTACGGATGAGATCGTTACTAAAAAGGCTTTAAAAGATTGCTATGATCAAGAATTTAAACTTATTAAGCGAAATAATGACTTTGAGACGGTATTTGATGAGTTTGTAGAATACAAATTTAAGTTAGGCGATTGGACTAAAGGCACAAAAAACCGTTACCAAAACATTTTAAACTTGATAAGAGGGTTTGAAGCTATTCATGGTAAGGTTCAATTCTCTTCAATTACTATGAAGTGGTATGCTAATTTTAAACATTATTGTGAAACTGTAAAAAAACACAATGTCAATACCTTTGGAAGAAACATTGGATTGATAAAAACCTTTCTGAACTATGCTTTAGAAAATAAATACACTAAAAATAATACCTATAAGAAGTTTAAGATTAAGCGAGAAGTAACGCCTCAGGTGGTTTTGACACATGAAGAAATCATGCAGATATACAAGTTTGTCTTTCAGAACTCAAAATTAGAACGCGTTAGAGATGTATTTGTTTTTGGCTGCTTAACTGGAATGCGTTACAGCGATTTTAAGCGAGTCTCTAAGTCAAATATTCAGAATGATTCCATTTTACTAAGAGAAACCAAGGATAAGTCCAAACATCTTACAATTCCATTGACATCGATATCAAAATCTATTTTGAAAAAATACGATTATAAATTACCGACTATTTCAGATCAGAAATTTAGAGATTATTTAAAAGAAGCTTGCAAAGCTGTTGGTTTTACTCAGATGGTTACAAGTACAAAACGAATTGGAAATGATATCATTGAGTTGAAGCAGCCCAAATATGAACGGATAAGCACCCACACCGCAAGAAGATCTTTTGTTACAGTAATGTTGAATAAAGGAATTCCACCTAAAGCTATCATGAGTATTACAGGTCATAAATCTATCAAAACATTCAATTCATATTATAGACCAACAGTAACAGATTCTCAAAAATTCATGAAACAAGTTTGGGGTAATGAATCTGTGCTTAAAATCGCTTAATGTCATGTTCTATTTTGATCACTTTTTCATTCACATGTTCTCCAATCTGACGTCTTTTTGGTAAATTTTTGATTTTTAAAATTTTAGCACGGCTTTTAAAGTGTATTATAGAGACTTTTTGTGCATTTTGATTTCTTGGATCTAAATTATTTTCGATGTAATATTGAAATGAACGTATCCACAAGTATGCGTGAATTAAAAAAATTAATCATTATGAACATAAAAAATGAACAAAACGAGTACTTAGATGAATCTTTACTCAAAGAAGTTATAAAAATAGCTTTAAGTATTACAAAAGAAGCTGAAAAGCCAGAATACATGACCACAAAGGAAGTCGCTCATGAATTAAGTGTTAAGCCCAGAACAATTAGGGATTATATCAAATGTGGAAAGATTAAAGCTCACAGAGTTGGCGGTGGAGGTATGTATCACATCAATAGAAAAGATTTTGAAGAGAACCTTGAAGAGTTCAAAAGTTTAAAATACAAAAGGGTGGGTTAATCGTGTATTTACACGAAGGTGGTCTTTACCACTGTAATTGAGCACTATTAACCCGCTTTTTACAAACATCTATTAATTATAGATAGGTTTTCTAAAGTATTACCAGATATTTCTAGTACAATTCAACAAAGAAGATTGTATAATTTTTACAATTCGTAGCATTAAAAAGTCTCAAATTAACATTTTTAACAATAAATAATGGCTTCAATAGCCTTAATATCTGCTATTATCTAAACTCAAAATTATGGTCAATCATCATTATGCAAAGTGGCTAAATTCTTATCAATGGAATTATTTTGCAACCTTTAGATCTCCCTACAAAACAAATTATATGACTGTCCGTAATTGGATGAATCAAATATCTGCAAAACATCCTTATGTTTATAAAGTGTTCTATGTTACTGAATGGGATAAAGGAGACCATAGAAATTCACATACACATAGTCTTATTGCCTCATATAAAGACATCACCTATAAAGACTTTAATAATTCTGTAAGCTTTGCAGTGGGTGATTGGCAAAGTGTTTATGACAAAGAAAAAATAACATCCTATGTGACTAAGTTTATAGGACGTAAAAATATTAACTATGATTTAATTGATTTTTAACTTAAATGATCTTGTTAACTAAAGAAAGTTATTTATTACTTAAAACCTCAAAGATATCATTCTCTGGTTCTGAAAAATCAATATACATTTTCTCATCAAATTTTACTTTTAAGTCTCTTACTAAACAAAAGTTGTTGTTAAACTTTTTTAAATGTCTTGAAGGGTCGTTTGTTAAAGTATAATTTTTAACTTCATTAGAATTATTTAACTCGTAAAAGAAAAATTCTTTACTTGTATTAAAAATTCTCTTAACTAGCAGTATTGGAAAAATAATTTGCATAATAGGTGTTTTATCTGTCTCTTATACACATCTGACGCTGCCGACGAAGAGGATAGTGTA
>OJFP01000044.1_pt1 | contig 89336 bp, 86 predicted proteins | sample 1594141 | NCBI WGS metagenome assembly OJFP01 (sample SAMN05416843, study PRJEB24817) | seawater metagenome | isolation source: Sea water | place: Canada:Atlantic | collected 2013-07 | reverse complement strand
GAGATGTAGAGAGGTCTCGTGGGCTCGGAGATGTGTATAAGAGACAGCTCTTAATCTAATCGTGTCGTTGGCTTTTGCGCTTTTGCTCGACAAATACGTCCAAGCATTTGCGGCTATCGACTACGCCATTTTTGCCGCGCTTGCCCTTATCGTTGCCTTTTTTAGTGTTGTTGGCGATCTCGCTGAGAGCATGTTAAAGCGCAATCGGGAGCTAAAAGACAGCGGGTCTATTCTGCCTGGCCATGGCGGTCTGCTCGATCGAATCGATGGACTTATGGCGGCGACGCCGATCTGCGTGGCCGTGCTTATTCTTCTGCTTGGAGGCGTTTAGCGTGGAGCTTAATACCCTGGCTAGTGACGCGTCGCTTACGCTGCTTGGCTCAACCGGTTCGATCGGCGAGAGCACGCTTGCCGTCGCTCGTAAAATAGAAAACCTCTCTATTTTTGCGCTCACCGCTAATACCAATGCGGCAAGGCTACTGGCGCAGTGTCTCGAATTTAACCCGCGTTACGCAGTCTTGGTCGATTCAGCGGGGGCAGATCAGCTCGCTAAAGCGCTCCGCGCAGCAGGGTGTAACACAGAGTTGTTGGTTGGGCCGGACGCGCTCGATCAGGTTGCTGCGGATGCGGAAGTCGACATGGTTATGGCAGCGATTGTCGGTGCGGTAGGGCTTGCAGCAACGTTAGCCGCAGCAAAGGCCGGGAAACGACTGCTTCTCGCCAACAAAGAGGCCCTTGTTATGACAGGCGACATCCTTATGGATGCGGCGCGGCATAACGGTTCCACTCTGCTACCTATCGACAGCGAACACAACGCGATTTTCCAGTGTTTGCCGACGGTTAAAGACGGAATTAGTGCTTCGCAGTTTACGTTTGTCGAAAAAATCGTCCTCACGGCGTCCGGTGGCCCGTTTCTCGACACGCCGTTAGATCAGTTTGCCTCCATAACACCGGCGCAAGCCTGCGCACATCCTGTGTGGTCTATGGGAAGTAAGATCTCTGTTGATTCGGGGACCATGATGAATAAGGGATTGGAGTTTATTGAGGCGTGCTTCCTGTTCGGCCTAGCTGCTGATCAGATTGAGGTCATCATCCACCCGCAGTCGATTATCCATTCGATGGTTCATTACAGCGATGGGTCTGTGCTCGCACAAATGGCGAGTCCAGACATGCGGGTGCCTATCGCACACTGTATTGCCTGGCCGCAGCGGATCACAACCGAAGCCCCTAGGCTTGATCTTGCTACAGTGCAAACATTGGAATTTCGCGAACCTGACCTCGCACGGTTTCGCTGCCTCGAATTAGGCATGGAGGCCGCGCGAGTCCGAGGCACTGCGCCGGCGTTATTGAATGCTGCCAACGAAGAGGCCGTCGAAGCGTTCTTAGCGGGGCGTCTTAGCTTTAGTCGCATCGCGGCGGTCAACGCCGACGTCATGGCACAAATACCTTGTGAATCTGCCTCTAGTCTCGATATCATCTATGATGCGGATTCACGCGCTCGGGCACTAGCTAATACCCTGATTAATAATAGTTAATTTAACTTATCGCTACTGGCGCCAGCGTCAGAAGAGGCTGTAATGATTGAGAATATCATCGAAATCACCACCAGCGTGCTGGCCCTTTTAGTCACGCTTGGAATACTCGTGACCGTTCACGAATTCGGCCATTTTTGGGTGGCAAGGCGCTGTGGCGTTAAAGTCCTCAAATTCTCTATTGGCTTTGGTAAGGCCGTCAAAACATGGGTAGGCAAAGACGGGGTTGAATACGTTATCGCACCCATTCCGCTCGGTGGGTATGTGCGCATGCTCGGGCAAGAAGACACTTCGTTGCCAGACGCTGAGGCTGTGCCCGCAGAGGATCGCTCGAAGTCTTTCGCGGCAAAAAGCGTCTGGCAGCGGATGGCTATCTCTGCTGCTGGCCCCGCGGCTAATTTTCTGCTCGCAATAGTCATTTTTTGGATTATTAATATCGCTTACGGCACATCGGGCGTTGCACCGATTATAAGCTCGGTGGTTGAAGGTTCTGTTGCCGAGCGCGCAGGGCTTGAGTCAGGAGATGAAATTCTCGCGGTCGATGGTGAACCGACGCTTATTTGGCAACAAGTTGCTCTGCAGTTGATTGGCCGTATGGGCGAGAGTGGTAGCGTTACTTTTTCGGTAAAAGGCGCGGAGTCTTCTGCTGCACGAGACGTCAGCGTGCCCATTTTGGGATTTATGGCGGATTCGACTGAGCCCCGTCCACTCAAGGCCTTGGGCATAACGCAAATAGACATCCCTGCGGTTATCGACAAATTGGCTGAGGGGCAAGCGGGTGACCAAGCGGGCCTGTTAGCCGGCGACCGCATAGTGAGCGTTGCTGGCCAGAGGGTTGATGGCTGGAGCCAATGGGTCGAAATAATCCGCGCCAGTCCGGAACTAGCGCTCATTGTGGCGGTCGAACGGGGAGACCAATTAATAGAGTTAAGCCTCACTCCCGCGCTAACCGAACTTCCCGATGGCAGCAAAATCGGCATTATCGGCGCTTATGTGCAGCAAGTAGACTACGATGCGCTCGTTCCGCGGGAGATGCGGCGCGAAGTAAAGTACAATGCTGCGTCGGCGATTATGCCTGCCATCACCGAAACCTATGAAAAATCGGTTTTTGTGCTGGCCTCGATCAAGAAAATGATCGTCGGGTTGATATCGGTTAAGAATATTAATGGGCCTATTACTATCGCTCAAGTCGCGGGAGAGACCGCGTCCTATGGCCTGAATGTCTATCTTGGTTTCTTGGCGCTTCTCAGCATCTCGCTTGGCGTCATGAACTTAATGCCAATCCCTATCTTGGATGGGGGGCATATTTTGTACAATTTGATCGAGATCGTCACGCGACGACCCGTGCCGGAGAAGGTGCAGGCTTTCGGATTGCAAATTGGACTATTACTGATCTCGGGCATCATGGTGTTGGCCGTTTATAACGATGTAACCCGTTTGCTCTAAAAGGCGCAACTTCACGCCTGAGGTTGAGTTCAAACGGTTCAGACAAAGACTACACGGCTGCAAAAGAAGTTGTGGCGTGCGGGAGCGTGTATGCGCTCCTCAAATGAATAACCCGAGAAAGCATTACGAATGAAGAAACTGCTCTGTTGTTTCCTGCTGGCCTTTGGCTTTGCTAGCCCGCTCCACGCGCAAAATTTTATAGTCGCCGACATCATCGTCGACGGCTATCAGCGTATTTCGCCCGGAATAATCTATAACCTGCTGCCTGTTGGTATTGGAGATGAGGTTAACGCGCTGACCTCAGCTCAAATAATTCGCGAACTTTCGCGTTCTGAATACTTCGATGAAATCGAAGTGTCGCGCGAGGGGAATATTCTTGTTGTCACCGTGTTGGAGCGGCCATCGGTTGCCGAGATTACTATCGAAGGTAATAGTGTTCTCAAGACAGAGGACATAATTGAAAACATGGGATCGGCAGATATTGCCGAAGGACAGATATTTACGCGGGCCGCGCTAGAGGTCATCCGGCAAGGAATACAAGACGTCTATTCTTCGCGCGGTCGCTATGGTGCGGCTGTAGAAATTGAAGTTGAAGAGCTGCCGCGAAACCGAGTTAGCATCAAACTAGATATCAATGAGGGCGAAGAGTCTCGCATCCGTCACATTAATATCGTAGGCAACGATTCTTACGCTGAAGAAGACCTCTTGCAGCTTTTCGAGCTCGGCACAAAACCGTTCTATCTAATTATGAGTCGTCGCGACAGATACTCTCGCGAGCAGTTGTCTGGGGACCTCGAGCGTCTCGAATCTTTTTATCTCGACAACGGCTATGTCGAGTTCAGCATTGATTCTACGCCCATTGCAATTACGCCAGACAGGCAAGAAGTTTACATTACGATCAATATCTCTGAGGGCAAACAGTATGCGATCCGTAATGTCGAGCTTGCAGGCGACTTAGTCGACGCCGAGGACTTGCTGCGAGCGGCACTTTTTGTACGCTCGGGCCAAATCTATTCGCAAGGCTTAGTTACTGGGACTGAAGAAATCATGGTTCAGTTTCTCGGCAATCTCGGCTATGCGTTCGCCGAGGCGACCGGCGTGCCCGAGGTTAATGATGATGAACAAACGGTCGACGTGACGTTCTTTATCGAACCGGGCAATCGAACTTACGTCAACCGCATTAGCTTTGCTGGCAACGTATCGACCGCAGACGACGTGTTAAGGCGCGAGATGAGACAGCTCGAAAGTGCGCCTGCCTCAAGTCTGCAGATAGAGCAGTCTAAGGTTAGATTGGAGCGTCTTGGTTATTTCGAATCGGTTGAGGTCGACACTGCAGAAGTAGCAGGGATCGAAGATCAGATTGATGTGAACTATGACGTAATCGAACAAAATTTCGGTGCTGTAAGTTTTCAAGTAGGTACTGGCGGCGGCGGTAACTTCTTTATAAGCTCTAGCCTCCAGGCGCAAAATTTCCTCGGAACGGGCCGAACCATCGGAGTCGGTGTGAACAGAAGCCGTTTCCAGCAAGGGCTAAATTTCCAGTATGTCGATCCGTATTTTACCCCCGATGGCGTGAGTCGTGGATTCAATATATTTGCGCAAAAAATGGAATCTCCGTTTAACGTCTCGGCATTTAATACGAGCTCCTATGGGGGTTCTGCGAGCTTTAGCTATCCGCTGAGCGAAATTGAAATGCTTGGCTTTGACCTTGGTTTTACGCACACTGAATTGAGCGCAGGTATGGGCTCTGTGCAAGAAATTATGGCAAGCCCGATACTGTTCGAGGGCGTCGATAAATACATCATCACGCCAGCGAACGGCAATGCCTTCGACGGCCCCGTCGTCGACTCAGTGCTAGGCAATGTGGAAGACCTAACACCGCAGCAGTTGCGTAGTCCGAATGAGCAAGGGTTTGTCGACAAATTTGGTGATGAGTTCGATAACTTTACGATCACAGGCAACTATTTCCGCAACACCCTCAATCGCGGTCAACTCCCGAACGCAGGCTTTCTCCATAGCCTCGGGATTGAAGTCACGCTGCCTGGGTCTGATCTCGAATATGCTCGAATAAATTATAATGGACAGTTCTATTGGCCGGTCTCACAGAACAGAGACTGGGTTGTCTCGTTGCGAACCAACCTCGGTTACGGTATCGGTTATGGCGATACTGATGAGCTTCCGTTCTTTAATAACTTCTTTGCAGGTGGTCTTAGCGCGGCTGGTGTCTTGCGTGGATTCGAAGAGAATAGCTTAGGCCCTGAGAGTACGCCTGGCGCGAGATATCTGACACAAGGCGGCATCAGTCTGCTCAAGGATGATGAAGGTAATATCATCAAGAGAGAAGACGGGTCTGCAGTGGGTCTCAGTAACGAGTTCGGCTACAGCACAGCGCCTGTTTTCGATGCTAATGGCAACCGACTCTTCGACGAGAATGGCAACCCTGAGGTCGCGCTTGCGGTGGAAAACTTCTTCCTAGATGAGGATTTCGACAGCTTTGGTGGTAACATATTGGCAACAGCGACGTTGGAGCTTTTATTCCCGCTGCCTTTCGTAGAGGACAGGAGTAGGGTGCGCTCTGCTTTCTTTATCGATGCGGGCAATGTGTTCTCGTCTAGCTGTTCGGAGACAAGGCGGCTCCTGAAGAATTGTTCGGACTTCGACCTAGCCGAGATTCGTTATTCGGTCGGTGTTAGTGTTACTTATCTTTCGCCTTTCGGTCCTTTGACTTTCTATCTTGCCCAGCCATTCGGAAAAGACGGCGATGACACGAGGACGTTCGATTTTACGGTAGGCCAAGGTTTCTAGAGAAAAGAATTTTAGTCGTCGGCTATTGCGCCGATAAATCATCAACTGAGTAGAGGCGTGTGGCCAGCCTCTCTTTACGAAGTTTTGTTAGATTTGGAGAACATAAGTGAAAACATTGAAGACCTTAATTGCCGTAGTGTGTTTGGTTACCGCATCTCAAGCTGCGATGGCACAAGACACAAAAATCGGTGTTTTAAATGCTTTGCAGGCGCTATTTAATTCCGATGCAGCGCGTATTGTGCAAGAGGAACTCGAGCAAGAGTTCAATGCCGATGAGACTCGCGCAGAGGAATTATCTGAGCAGCTTACTGCGCTCAGCGAGAAGTTTCAGCAGGACGAGGCAGTGATGACGCAGGACGAAATTCGTCGCATGAATTCGAACGCACAAGACCTGCAGGTACAGCTGCAACTAATCCAAGAGCGTGTTCAGAAAGCGCTTCAGGAAAAGAACCAGCAGTTCTTGCAAAGCATGCAGGGTACTTTAGCCGAGGCTGTATCTGATGTTGTCGCTGAGGGAGGCTATGACCTCATTCTCAATGTTGATAGCGCACCTTATTTCGCACCTGTACTTGATATCACTGCTAAAGTGACAGCGAAACTGAATCAGAACACCGCAGCCGCTAACTAGGACGTTGCACCCGGCTCGAGCGAGCCGGGTCGCAGATTCTTTTTGAGTAGTGATCGCTCTACCTAAGGAGAGCAGCCTTGCCGCAAGCTAAGCAATTCAGACTTGCCGAAATCGCTGAACTTCTTGGGGCGAAGCTGGAGGGAGATGGAGACATCATCATCTCCGGGCTGTCGCCTTTAAGCTCGGCCGGCGAAGGTCAGCTGAGCTTTCTTAGCAATCCAACCTATACCTCCCAACTCGCTGACTGCCAAGCTAGCGCGGTCATTCTTGCCGAAAAATCCGCCAATTCGTTTTCGGGTAATCGACTTATCGCACAAAACCCCTACGTGACTTTTGCTTACGCGACGCAGCTATTCGCGCGCGAAGACGCTGCCGTAGCCGGTATCCACCCAACCGCCAGTATCGCTGCGTCGGCGACGCTTGCCGATGATGTGAGCATCGAGGCGAATGTGGTGATTGGTGAGGGAGCAACGATCGGTGCGGGCTCGAGGATTGGGGCTGGCGCTTTTATTGGACGTGACTGTCAACTTGGCGAGAGTGTGCGTATCCACCCGAATGTTGTGCTTTATCACGACGTCACCCTCGGCGATCGAGTGATCATTCACTCAACGAGTGTCATTGGTGCAGACGGCTTCGGTTTCGCGTTTGACGGCGAGCGTAGTGTTAAAATAGCGCAGCTAGGCGGCGTGCGTATCGGTAATGATGTCGAAATCGGCGCGGCGTCGACGATAGACCGCGGCGCGATGTTAGACACCATTATTGGCGATGGCGTAAAGATCGACAATCAAGTGCAGATTGGTCATAACTGCGTCATCGGTAAGCATACGATTATCTGTGGTTGTGCTGCGCTAGCTGGCAGTGTCACGGTCGGCGAGTACTGCATTTTTGGTGGCGGATCGGGTGCAGTGGGTCATATTACCGTCGCCGACCGCGTGCAAGTAAGTGCTATGGCGCTGCTTAGTAAATCGGTCACAGAGGCGGGAATGATTTCCTCAGGCACTCTGGCATCGCCCACGCCCGAATGGAAGCGCAACGCGCTTCGTTTTCAACAATTGGACAGTATTGCCAAGCGGCTCAAGAATCTCGAGCGCAAGGCCGACTACTAATCGCAAATAAATGATGACACTACAATTGAGACTAAGATGCTTCTAGACATTAACGAGATAAAGGAATACCTGCCTCAACGCTACCCTTTCCTGCTGGTGGATAGGGTGCTGGAGATGGAGCTAGGTAAATCGATCGTAGCCTATAAGAATGTGACGAATAACGAGCCTTTCTTCGAAGGCCATTTCCCTGATAATCCCATTATGCCAGGCGTGCTGATTATCGAGGCTATCGCTCAGGCTGCAGGGATTCTTGGATTTAAAACGCAAGAAAAAAAGCCCAAAGACGGTTTTCTGTATTACTTCGTTGGCGCAGATGATTTGCGACTTAGGCGCCCAGTCGTGCCTGGAGACCAGTTAATCTTAAAAGCGGAGGTGATCACCAATCGCCGTGGAATATACAAATTTAAGGGAACCGCTTTTGTGGGCGAAGAGTTAGCTGCGTCTATGACAATTATGTGCGCTGAGAGGAAAGTGGATGTCGATTGATCCTAGTTCTCGGATCGATCCGAGCGCGGTAATTGAAGACGGCGTGACCATCGGCCCTTGGTGTATTGTTGGCCCCGCGGTTTCTATCGGGGCGGGCAGTGTCATCGAATCACACGTGGTGATTAGAAGCCACACTCGTATCGGAAAGAATAATCGCTTCTTTCAGTTTTCCTCGATCGGCGAAGATCCGTCGGATAAAAAGTTCGAGGGCGAGGAGGCATGGCTCGACATTGGTGATAATAATGTCTTTCGCGAGGGCGTAACTCTTCACAGAGGAACGGGCTTCGGAGGTGGGTTGACGAAAATCGGCAATGATAATTTGCTGATGCCTTATGTGCATATCGCCCACGATTGCGTGGTGGGTAATAACACTGTATTCGCTAATAATGCAGGCTTGTCTGGCCATGTTGAAGTCGATGACTGGGCTATTCTCGGCGGATTTGCAGGCGTTAACCAGTTCGTTAAAATCGGTGCTCACGCAATGGTTGGGGGTGTTACTCACGTAGGACAGGATGTTCCGGCCTACATGCTAGTGAGTGGACAACCCGCGGCTGTGCGAAGTATTAACACCGTCGGCCTTTCTCGCCGTGGTTTTAGTGACGAGGCGATTAAAGACTTGCGTACCGCATTTAAAGTGCTCTACCGGCGAGGCCTTAGTCTGAGTGAGGCGCTTGAAGAACTCCGCGGAATGCTCGCTCGCTGCCCCGAAGTTGCCGCTCTAATCGCTTCGATTGAATCGTCTACCAAAGGTATACAACGCTAAGAAAGCGGGAGGCGTTATGCCTAAGTGTTTCGGTATTGTCGCCGGCGAGAAGTCCGGCGATATACTCGGTGCAGGGCTTATTCGAAGCCTCAAATCACGCTTTCCTGACGCACACTTTATCGGCGTTGGCGGCCCAGAGATGCTGAGCGAGGGCTGTGAGAGCATCACGCCGATGGACCGATTGGCAGTGATGGGTTTTGTTGAGCCGTTAGGCAGGCTGCCTGAGCTTTTTCGCCTAAAAAAGGCGCTACGAGAGCTTATGGTTGCGCGAAAAGTGGATGCTTTCATTGGCATCGATTCCCCCGATTTTAATTTGCGACTCGAAGGCGAGCTTCACGACCTTGGCATGAAAACCGTTCACTACGTGAGTCCTAGTGTGTGGGCCTATCGGAAAAAGCGCATTCATAAAATAGCGCGCGCAGTAGACTTAATGCTTACGCTTTTTCCCTTCGAAACTGAGATCTATAATCAGCACGCCATTCCCGTTTGCTGCGTCGGCCATCCGCTCGCAGACAAGCTCGAAGATACGAGCGAGCAGGCGAGCCTTGCTCGCACTCTGTTCGACCTGCAGCCTGCGGATCGGGTTGTCGCGTTACTCCCTGGTAGTCGCGGCGGTGAAATATCACGTTTAGGCCCGGTTTTCCTTGCCAGCGCCGTCGCTGCGTTAGAGATTGATCCATCACTTAGGTTTCTAATCCCTGCAAGCGGGCCCGAATCGCGTGCGCGCCTCGAAGCATTGTTGCGTAGCTATGGTTTGGTTGATGGGACGCCCTTTAGGCTTGTGGACGATTCGCAGCTTGCCATGCGGGCGGCGAATCTGGTTGTCTTAGCCTCGGGCACTGCGACACTCGAAGCGATGCTGCTAAGGCGGCCGATGGTCGTAGGATACAAGCTAGCGCCGGTGACGCATTTTATCGCGTCCCGGCTCGTAAAAATTCCTTTTGTGGCGCTACCCAATCTGCTCGCCGGTACACGTTTAGTGCCCGAATACATTCAACATAACCTCACAGAAGCCGCCTTGGTTTCCGAGATAACGGCATTTTTTGCAGGGGAGAAAGAGACTGTAGACATGTTGAAAGCTTTCGACCGCATTCACGCCTCAATTCGATTGAATGCCTCTGAGCGAGCGGCCGCCGCGATCGCGGAGCTTGTGTCCTAATGGTGACTGAGGCGTGGGAGCGTGTCAGAGTAGCCCCCGACAAAGCGGCCGGATGTGACGAGGCTGGACGTGGGCCCCTTGCGGGTAATGTGATCGCCGCTGCAGTCATTCTAGATCATCGTAATCTGATCGAAGGGCTAGCTGACTCGAAGAAGCTCAGCCAGAAAAAAAGAGAAGCGCTGTACGAGACCATTCTTAGCAATGCGATCGCCGTTGGCGTGGGAAGTGCGTCGCCGCAAGAAATTGATGAAATCAATATTTTGCAGGCAAGCCTTCTCGCCATGACTCGCGCGGTCGACGCTCTTCCCATCAGGCCTGATTTTGTTTTTGTTGATGGCAACCGTTGTCCCCAATGGTCTTTTGCCAGCCTTGCTGTGGTGAAGGGCGATGCGAAAGTGGCGAGCATATCCGCAGCATCGATTGTTGCCAAAGTAGTACGTGACCGCGAGTTACTCCTGCTTGATCAGCAGTATCCTGAGTATGGCTTTGCTCGGCACAAGGGCTACCCTACAGCTGCGCATTTCGCCGCGCTAGAGCGCTTAGGGCCGACGCCAGCGCACAGGCGTACTTTTGCGCCAGTTGCTCAGAGGCTCATACAGGGGTCGAGTATTTCTCCCGGTTCTTAATGCCCCTATTCAGGCTAAACTTTTGTAGGCAAACACGGTATATTCAATTCTCGTTTTAGTCGTATCCGCCGCGACTCTAAATGCCTGATTTGCCCTAGCAACTGCCGAAACTAATTCAATGTCTGATTCACCTGAGTCACCCAAACAACACCCTCTCGCTAGCGACTCAACGCTGGGCTTCGTGCACCTGCGACTGCATACCGAATTCTCGATAGTCGACGGACTCGTCAGGATAAAGCCGCTGCTTGCGCGCGCACGCGAATTGGCGATGCCCGCGATTGCAGTGACCGACCTTGCCAATATGTTTGGTCTGATCAAGTTTTACAGTGGTGCGATCAAAGAAGGGATTAAGCCGATCTGTGGCTGTGATGTGCGGGTCAAGGGAGAAGAGGGAGCCGCGGACACACGCTTGTTGTTACTTGCAAAAGATCGCGAGGGATATCTGAATATCTCACGGTTAATCTCAACAATTTACACAGAAAACCCAAACCGCAGCGACGCGAGTCTTCGATTTGATCAATTGGCAGCGTATAGCGAGGGTGTTATCGCGCTGTCGGGTGGTCAATTCAGTGACATTGGCGCGTCGCTCTTAGAGGGTGATCATGCTAAAGCAGTGGAGTGCTTGGCTCGATGGGAGGCTATTTTCCCCGGCTCTTTTTATCTTGAGTTACAGCGAGTAGGGCGCGATCGCGAAGAGGATTATATCGATGCAGCCCTCGACCTTGCCGCTGAAACGAGAACACCTGTAGTTGCAACCAACGACGTTCGATTTATCAAACAAGATGACTTCGAAGCGCACGAGGTAAGAGTTTGTATCAACGACAGGCGCACACTTGACGATCCGCGCCGGTCGCGCGAGTACACCGATCAGCAGTACTTGAAAGATTCGGCAGCAATGCTTGCGCTATTCGAAGACATTCCTTCGGCGCTGGAAAATAGCTTAGAAATCGCAAAACGCTGCAGTTTGTCACTAGACCTCGGCACTCCACGCCTACCCAATTACCCGGTTCCAGACGGGCTAACAATGGAGGATTTTTTCTCCCAAATAAGCGCCGATGGTTTAAAGGTTAGGCTGGCCAATTTATACGGTGAGGACTATGCGACGCGGGACGGAATAGCGCTCTATTGGGAACGACTAGAGTTCGAGCTGAAGATTATTAATCAGATGGGCTTCGCGGGCTATTTTTTAATCGTGATGGAGTTTATCCAATGGTCGAAAGACAACGGTATTCCCGTCGGGCCAGGTCGTGGCTCCGGTGCCGGCTCCATTGTCGCCTATGCGCTTAAAATTACCGACTTAGATCCGCTTAAATACGATCTCCTTTTCGAGCGTTTCCTAAATCCAGAAAGGGTTTCGATGCCCGACTTCGACGTTGATTTCTGTATGGAAGGACGCGATCGCGTGATCCAGCATGTCGCCGAATTGTACGGAAAAGAAGCGGTTTCGCAGATCATTACCTTTGGTACGCTGGCGGCGAAAGCAGTTGTGCGGGACGTCGCGCGGGTACAAGGCAAGCCATATGCGCTTGCAGATAAGTTAAGTAAGCTTATTCCTTTCGAGCCAGGTATGACGCTAACCAAAGCGTTTGAGGAAGAGCCTGAGTTAGGTGTTTTCGTTGATTCGGATGAAGAGGCGCAAGAAATTATTGAAATGGCCTTTAAGCTCGAAGGCATCACTCGCAATGTAGGTAAACATGCGGGTGGCGTGGTAATCGCGCCGACTAAACTGACTGATTTCACGCCGCTTTATACCGACGAGGCAGGGCAAGGGCTCGTTACACAGTTCGATAAAAACGACGTTGAAACCGCAGGGCTTGTGAAGTTCGACTTCTTGGGGCTGCGAACGCTGACGATAATCGATTGGGCCGTGAAAATGATCAATGGGCGCCGCGAGGAGGGTGCTCCTGAGCTAAATATTGATCATCTCGAGTTAAACGACGAGCGCGTCTATAAACTCCTTCAGAGCGGGGAGACAACGGCTATTTTCCAGCTCGAATCTCGCGGCATGAAGGAGCTGATTAAGAAACAGGTCCCTAATTGTTTTGAAGACATAATCGCGCTGGTTGCGCTATTTCGTCCCGGGCCTTTGCAATCGGGCATGGTTGACGATTTTATCGACAGAAAGCACGGGCGTACCAAAGTGTTATACCCGCACCCAGAACTAGAGCCGGTGCTCTCTAATACTTACGGAGTCATCCTCTATCAAGAGCAGGTGATGCAGATTGCGCAGGTGCTCGGCAACTACACGCTCGGCGGCGCCGATATTTTGCGCAAGGCTATGGGTAAGAAAAACCCAGATGAGATGGCTAAGCAGCGGGTCTTGTTTACCGAAGGGGCGATTAAGAGAGGCATCGAAAGCGATCTTGCGGAATCCATTTTTGACTTGATGGAAAAATTCGCGGGCTACGGTTTTAATAAGTCGCACTCGGCTGCCTATGCCTTAGTGTCTTATCAGACTGCGTGGTTAAAAACTCATTACCCTTCCTATTTTATGGCGGCGGTGTTGTCTGCTGATATGCAGAACACCGATAAGGTGGTGACTCTCATCGATGAATGCCGTGCGATGGGGCTGAAGATTGTGCCGCCTGACATAAATAAGGGGCAGTTCAATTTCACGGTGAATCAAGCAGATGAAATCGTGTATGGCCTTGGTGCCATCAAAGGACTAGGCGAGGGGCCTGTCGGGGGCATTCTTGAAGCGCGTAAGAACGGACCCTTTGCAAGCATGCTCGAGCTTTGCCAACGTGTCGATTCTCAGCAGTTAAATCGACGAACCTTAGAGGCGATGGTCAAAGCTGGGGCATTAGACAGCTTAGTTGAAGGCGTGCCAGATTTGGTGCGCGCGAAACTTTCTGAACTCTTGCCGCAGGCAAGTAAGGCTGCGGATCAGGCGAACAAGAATGCGGAGTCAGGCGTTGCTGACCTGTTTGGAGAGATTGCTCCAGAAGGCACGGCAACCAGCGATGTATCATTCGAAACGAAAAAGATTAAGCCGTGGGCTGAGCAGGAAAGGTTGAAGGCCGAGAAAGAGACGTTGGGTCTCTATTTGTCGGGCCACCCGATCGATGAGTATTTAGGTGAACTTTCACACCTCTCACGAGACAGGCTCTCCAGCCTTCGGCCTGAGCGTGCACCGCAGCCTGTCGCTGGGCTGCTGATCGACGTTAGGACCATGCGCAATAAGGCGGGCGACACGATTGCGTTTCTGACCCTAGATGATCGCAGCGCGCGCTTTGAAATCCGCCTCTTTGCTAAGGAGTACGAACGCTTCCGCGACATTCTGCAGAAAGACCAGATACTCATTGTCGACTGCACGGTGAGCATGGATGACTACAGTGGGGGCATGCAGGGGCGTGGCAAAGAGGTTATGACGCTCGAGCAGGCGCGTCAGCGAAGCGCACGCAGCATCACGCTGAGCCTGCACAGCGATGCGCTAGCTTTGGGCTTTAGCGAGCGTCTTGCCGAGATGCTGGAATCTCATCGTCTTAAGCCTTCCGATTCGATGCAGTTGTCTCCATTTGGCAGCGCAGCAGCCTCCAATCATAGCGGCAGAGAAGACGGAAGTTTGGGCTGTGGTATTGCGATCAGTTATCAGCGTGAGGCCTCGAAGGGGTGTATAATGCTGTCCAACGAATGGCGAGTAGCGCCATCGAATGAATTAGTTCAACGTCTCAGAAGTGAATACGGGCGCAGGAACGTAGTCGTAGACTACTGATCATAAAGAGTGAGTCGAACAGGATATGGATCCCAATTACTTAGATTTCGAGCAACCCATTGCGGAATTAGAAGCGAAGATAAGCGAACTGCGCTTAGTGGGCAGCGACAATGACTTGAATATCGGTGACGAGATTCAAAATCTCCGCGCTAAGAGCACGAAACTCACAGAGAAAATCTATGCCAATCTGAGTTCTTGGCAGGTGTCTCAGGTGGCTCGTCACCCTCAAAGGCCCTACACACTTGACTATATAGAGCATATTTTTACAGACTTCGACGAGCTTCATGGTGATCGTTACTTCGCCGACGACCAAGCGCTCATCGGTGGGCTAGCTGAAATCGACGGGCGTCCGTGTGTCGTTATGGGGCATCAGAAAGGCAGAGGAACTAAAGCCAAGGTTAAGCATAATTTCGGTATGCCTCGCCCAGAGGGATATCGCAAGGCTCGTCGTCTGGTTGAGCTCGGCGAGCGATACAATCTTCCCGTGCTAAGTTTTATCGATACGCCGGGTGCCTATCCTGGAATCGATGCAGAGGAGCGAGGCATCAATGAAGCAATTGCTGTCAATATGGCGATGATGTCTCGAGTCAAGACGCCTCTTATCGCAACGGTAACGGGTGAGGCGAATTCAGGGGGTGCGATTGCTATCGGCGTCTCAGATCAGTTAAACATGCTTCAGTATTCGACTTACACGGTGATCACGCCGGAGGGCTGTGCAACAATTCTCTGGAAATCATCGGAGTATGCTTCAGCGGCAGCCGAGGCGATGGGCGTTACCTCGACACGTCTGGAAGAGCTAGGAATAGTTGATCAGACCATTGCAGAGCCGCTGGGGGGTGCGCATCGGGATGTGGCAGCGACTGCCGAAAACATCAAAACCGCGCTCTTAGAACAGATGGATCGGCTCAGCTCGACCGACAAAGAAACGCTTATTGAGCGGCGCTACAAACGGCTTATGAGCTATGGCCTCAGCGCCTAGCGCCCCTCCTAGCGCCTCTTCTAGAGACGTAGCGGCGGCGAAGGCTGAAACCACGCTGCTCGCTGCGCTAAGGCGCGCCTTTTGCTTTGAGCCTCGCCTCCTTGCTGCCTCGGCGCCGGCCACTTCTTTGCCCACCTCCTTAGCAGACGCCTCACGCCTGTTAAACCCCACAAGTATTATGGTCGGGCTTAGCGGTGGCTTAGATTCTTCATTACTTCTCACGCTGCTCTGCGGCCTTCGCACTAGCGGCGAGTTAACTCTGCCACTCCGAGCGATACACGTTAATCATGGGTTACAAAAAGCCGCAGACAAATGGCAGCTGCACTGCAAAACGCTCTGTTCACAGCACGGAGTAAATCTAACGGTGTGCGTCGTCGATTGCTCGCTGAATAGCGCTGGCGCGACAACAGAGCGAACGGTTGGCGAGTCTGCAGTTGTCAGCGAGGAAGCCGCGCGGCGTGCGCGTTATACAGCATTTGAAGGTGCGCTTGACGCCGGCGAATGGCTGGCTCTGGGGCATCATCAAGACGATCAGCTAGAAACACTGCTCCTGCGACTCGCGCGTGGCTCAGGGGTCGACGGGCTGGCAGGTATGCCTTCCGCGCGTGTTTTGGGCGCAGGGGCGCTTATACGCCCCTGGCTTGAGATCCCCAGGCAATCACTTGAGGATGTGGCGCGCACGCGGAGGCTCTCTTATGTCGAGGATCCATCGAATCAAAACACGCACTATGACCGCAATCTTCTCAGAGGTGAGGTGTTGCCCCTAATCGAGAGCCGCTGGCCTCGTTATAGGCAGAGTTGGGGTAAGTCGCAGCTGCTCGTGCGCGAGTCCTGTGAGCTCAACGCTGACCTTGCGGAGATCGATCTTAAAGTCTGTTTGGCTGACGGAGCGAGTAGGCTCTGTGTTGCTGAAATGGCGTTGCTCTCGAGTCCGAGGCGGCGCAATCTGCTGCGGCATTGGTTGATAAGCCTAGGCTGTTCCGCGCCCAGTTGGAAGTTGCTTAACAGGCTAGATAGCGAGACCTGTGTGCACGCTGGTCAGAGTGCTCAATGGCAGTGCGGCGCCTATAGCCTGTATCGATTTAAAGGCGAGTTGATCGCGGTGCGCGAAGACGATTTTGAGCCGCAGGTTATGTCAAAAAAATATGCGCCCTCGGTCGATGAAATCCGCATCGAATTACCCGGAAACGGAATCCTGATTTTGCTTTCGGGAAGCGAAACGATAGTGAGCGATAGCCACTTCAGTGTACGCTATCGCCAAGGTGGTGAGCGCCTTTCTCTTCCCGGAAGGCCTTCCAAGTCGCTGAAAAAAACACTTAATGAAGAAAGCGTGGCGCCTTGGCTTAGAGATCGTCTGCCGCTGGTTTTTCTTGATGATGAACTCCTCTGGGTTGCGCTGCTAGGCCTGACGGCTGAAGCAGCTAAATACACTGAGGTTAACGCTTCGGGACAGGGCCTGGGAATGACTTTTGAGTGGCTGTCGCCGGGTCTCGAACTGAGCCGCGAGGCCAATTCTCGATTGTAGGTCGAAGGCTCTTCTGGTACGCTATAATTCCATCTGCTTGGGTTAGTTCAACTCCTAATCCGACTCTCTACGATGGGGCTCCAATGACAAAATATATCTTCATTACCGGTGGTGTTGTCTCATCACTGGGCAAGGGCATTACTGCCGCTTCGCTCGCCGCTGTTCTTGAGGCGCGCGGTCTCAATATCACCATGTTAAAACTCGATCCTTATATCAATGTGGATCCGGGTACCATGAGCCCATTCCAGCACGGTGAGGTTTTTGTTACCGAAGACGGCGCCGAGACCGACTTAGATTTAGGGCATTACGAACGATTTATTCGTACGACTATGCTCAAAAAGAACAATTTCACTACCGGCAAAGTCTATGAAGAGGTTCTCAAGAGAGAGCGTCGCGGGGACTATCTGGGCGCCACTATTCAGGTTATCCCACACATTACCGACGAGATTAAACGCCGCATCGTCTTGGGTGCGGGTGATGCCGAGGTGGCTCTGGTTGAAATTGGTGGCACGGTAGGGGACATAGAATCTCAACCGTTTCTCGAGGCAGTGCGGCAGATGCGTGTCGAGCTAGGGTCAGAGCGGGCTCTTTTCATGCACTTGACCCTTGTGCCCTATATCAGCACCGCGGGCGAGACTAAAACTAAACCAACTCAGCACTCGGTCAAAGAGCTGCGCTCGATCGGTATTCAGCCAGACATTTTGATCTGCCGTTCCGACCTCGAAATCGATGAATCAGCACGCAAGAAAATTGCGCTATTTACCAATGTTGAATTACCGGCGGTTGTTTCTCTCCCTGATTCTGATTCCATCTATCGTATTCCCTCAATACTTGGTGCCGCTGGCCTCGACGATATCGTGGTCAAAAAATTCCAACTCGAGTGCCCGCCCGCCAACCTATCGGAATGGGATACTGTTGTTGATGCTGATTTGCATCCTGAGCGGGAGGTTTACCTCGCCATGGTTGGCAAATACATGGAGTTGCTGGATGCCTATAAATCGCTTAACGAGGCGATTACCCATGCCGGCATCAAGACTCGCACGAAAGTAAAAGTGACCTATATCGATTCCGCCGATGTGCTCGACAAAGGCACAGACATCCTCAAAGGAATGGACGCGATATTGGTCCCGGGCGGTTTCGGCGAGCGCGGTGTCGAAGGCAAGATAATGACGGTGCAATATGCGCGCGAGAATAAAATACCTTATCTCGGTATTTGTCTTGGCCTGCAGGTGGCGGTAATCGAGTACGCGCGCAATGTCGCAGGGCTCAAAGATGCGCATAGCACCGAATTTGCGCCGAGCTGTGATAATCCTGTTATTGCACTTATCAGCGAGTGGACCACTTCTCAAGGGAAGGTTGAATTTCGTGACGAGGACTCAGACCTTGGCGGCACTATGCGCCTAGGCGCGCAGGTTTGCCGCGTCGAAAAGGGGTCCACTACCTTCGATTGCTATGGCTCTACGAGCGTAAAAGAGCGGCATCGTCATCGTTATGAATTCAATAACGATTATTTAGACGTGCTGCAGAAAGCAGGGCTAAAGCTAACTGGTAAATCTGAAGATGGCATGTTAGTCGAGGTGGTAGAGATTCCGGATCACCCTTGGTTTGTGGGCTGTCAATTTCACCCTGAATTCACATCGACTCCACGCGACGGACACCCTTTGTTCACGGGATTTATTAAAGCGGCGATCGCGCAGAACGAATTGCAAGTAGAGGCCTCTGAAGACTAATGACAGCGAAGACGATTACGATAGCGAATCTCGAGGTTTCCAATGAGAAACCCTTTACGCTTTTTGCGGGGATGAACGTTTTAGAGTCGCGGGAACTGGCTCTAAAAATTGCAGAAGAGTTTAAGCTCGTTACCGATGAGCTCAAGCTGTCTTTCGTCTTTAAGGCGTCGTTCGACAAAGCCAATCGCTCTTCGATTAATTCTTTTCGCGGCCCGGGCCTCGATGAAGGGCTGAAGTGGCTGGCAGAGATTAAAGAAACATTCGGTGTTCCGATAGTAACCGACGTTCACACGGAAGCTCAGGCCAACGCTGCTGCCGAGGTTGCCGACGTTATTCAATTACCCGCATTTTTGTCACGGCAGACCGATCTTGTCATGGCCATGGCTAAGACCGGTGCTGTGATTAATATTAAGAAAGCGCAGTTTTTAGCGCCGGAGGAGATGCGCCACATCCTGAAAAAATTCGAAGACGCGGGCAATGACAGGCTTTTGCTGTGCGAGCGGGGCAGTAGCTTTGGCTACAATAACCTCGTCGTCGATATGCTCGGTTTCTCGGTAATGAAAAAATTCGGCTATCCGCTTCTGTTCGATGCAACGCATGCGTTGCAGCAACCGGGCGGTTTGCCCGATGCGGCGGGCGGGCGTCGCGCCGACGTCACTTCGCTTTCGTTGGCAGGTCTATCGCAAGGCATAGCAGGGCTTTTCATTGAAGCGCATCCAGATCCAGCAAGCGCATTATGCGACGGCCCATGCGCATTACGCTTAGATCGCATTAAGCCGTTCCTGCAACAGATGCAGGCGCTTGATACGCTGGTTAAAGGGTTCTCTCCTCTAGATACGGCTTAGGTGATGGCTTAACTTAAAGGATATCGATGGTATCGCTCTGAAGTGATTGAAGAGCGAGATCATTTAGTTAGCAGCGTTCATCAGATTGAATGCGAAGATCTTAAAGAGTTTAAAGTAAGGGATTGTCATGTCAGCCATTAAAAATATTCGAGCGCGCGAAGTGATGGACTCGCGCGGTAATCCAACGATCGAGGCAGATGTCGAGCTGGAGGACGGAATTGTAGGCTCTGCCTGCGCGCCATCGGGCGCCTCTACTGGCTCGCGCGAAGCGCTGGAACTGCGCGACAAAGATCCGTCGCGCTACCTAGGTAAAGGCGTGTTAGGCGCCGTGGCTAATGTCAATGGCGCGATTAAAGACGCACTCTTAGGCAAAGACGCAATGGATCAAGCGGGTCTCGATCAGGTGATGATCGACCTCGATGGCACTGAAAACAAAGCCACGCTCGGTGCCAACGCTATTCTAGCTGTGTCCCTCGCTGCAGCGAAGGCGGCGGCGCAAGCGGCTAAACTGCCACTCTACGCGCATATCGCTCGATTGAACGGCACTGAAGGGCAGTATAGCCTTCCAGTTCCGATGATGAATATCGTTAACGGAGGCGAGCACGCCGATAACAATGTCGATATTCAAGAATTTATGGTGCAGCCGACCGGCGCACCTAATTTTTCCGAAGCGCTCCGCAATGGTGCTGAAATTTTTCATGCCCTTAAGTCGGTGTTGGCGAAACAGGGTTTAAGCACAGCGGTGGGTGATGAGGGCGGATTCGCGCCGAACCTGCCTTCGAATGCCGCCGCGCTCGATGCGATTCTTACGGCGATTGATCTCACAGGCCTCAGGACGGGCAAAGATATTCATTTGGCGCTCGATTGTGCTGCGTCTGAGTTTTACAGTAGCGGCGTCTACGATCTTAAGGGCGAGGGTAAAGCGTTTAATCCGAGCGAATTTGCAGACTATCTCGCCGGACTCAGCGCGAGCTATCCTATTTTGTCTATTGAAGACGGTATGGATGAGAGCGACTGGGACGGTTGGGCTAAATTATCCGCGCAGCTAGGCGATAAAGTTCAGTTAGTAGGCGACGACTTGTTCGTGACCAACACCAAAATATTGCAGCGAGGTATCGACGAGAACATTGCTAACTCTATTCTGATAAAATTCAATCAGATAGGCTCGTTAACTGAGACTCTTGCTGCGATAAATATGGCAAAGAAAGCAGGCTATACGGTGGTTATCTCCCACCGTTCGGGCGAGACTGAAGATACAACGATCGCAGATCTAGCCGTTGCTACGGCGGCAGGGCAGATCAAAACAGGTTCGCTTTGCCGTTCAGATCGCGTGGCCAAATATAATCGCCTGCTGCGTATCGAAGAGCAATTGGGCGCAGCATCGGTCTATCGTGGTTTAGCGGAGTTCGCTCGTTTTAGTCGTTAGTGACTGAAGGGGTTAAACGTGAAAATACTCATTGTCTTTCTTACTGTTTGCTTAGGCATGCTTCAGTACAAGCTTTGGCTGGGTGATGACAGCCGCCGCGAGCTTAAGGAGGTCGAAAAGGAAGTCGCGTCACAGCTCAGTGCCAATGAAGAATTGTCCCAGCGCAACGAGGCATTAGAGGTCGAGGTGCTAGACCTTAAAAACGGCCTCGAAGCGGCAGAGGAAAGGGCGCGATCCGAACTAGGGATGATAGAAGACGGCGAGACTTTTTATCTGATCGTCCCAAATCGCTAACGGTCGCCCCCAGCACTTTATTCCCTGATTAGGGATGCGGGTCTCCCTGCGCAGTTATTTTTCACATCGCTCGAAGGACTCACGAATGGCTATATGGGCAATCGTTCCTGCAGCAGGAGTCGGCCGTCGCCTTGGCGGAACCATCCCTAAGCAATATCTCCCGCTACTCGGGCGAACAGTGATAGAACGTTCTGTCGATTGCCTCCTGGCGATTGCCGATATCAAGTGCGTGGTCGTGGCAATTGGCCCTCAAGATACCTGTTGGCAGGATTTGCCGTGCTCTCAGCATCCCCGCGTCGAAGTGGTCACTGGGGGGAGCGAGCGTCAGGAGTCTGTGCTGAATGCGCTTCGCTTTATTCTCGATAAAGGCGAAAAAGCAGACTGGGTGTTGGTGCACGACGCCGTGCGTCCCTGTGTGCGTGCCGACGATATCGAGAAATTGATTGCCGAATTAAAAGACGATGAGATTGGCGGCCTGCTTGTGTCGGCGATGGATAACACGGTGAAGCGCGTCGCGGGGTCCGAGTCACCAAATCGCGTTGCTGAGACGCTTGATCGTACGCAGCTTTTTAATGCACTAACGCCGCAGATGTTTCGTTTAGACAAGCTCTTCCGAGCATTGAACGAGGCGGCAGAGCAGGCGGCGCCTGTCACCGACGAAGCCTCGGCAATAGAGCGAATGGGGTGGGCGCCTCTGCTGGTTACTGGTAGCAAAACCAATATAAAAATAACGCATAGCAGCGATCTGTTGCTTGCAGAGGCGATTCTAAAACTAGCCCAAGATTAGTTTGTGCCAACGTGTGAGAGTCAGTCGCGAAAGCGTGCAATGGGAAGTAAGATGCGAATAGGTCATGGTTTTGATGTTCATCGTTTTGCGCCACGCGTGAGCGAGCATAAGCCGCTAATTCTAGGTGGGGTGACACTGCCTGATGCGTTGAGTTTAGAGGCGCATTCCGATGGAGATGTAGTGTTACATGCGCTTTGTGATGCGCTACTTGGTGCCATCGGCGAGGGGGATATCGGGCGACATTTTCCTGACACCAACGCTCAGTATGCGGGAGTGTCCAGTGTCTTCTTATTAGAACAGGTGTGTTCGCTTGTGAGTGCGCGAGGCTTTGCTCTATCTAACGCCGATATTACCGTTGTGGCGCAATTGCCCAAACTTGCCCCGCACAGAGAAGCGATGTGCTCTAGTATTGCTGCAGCGCTGAGTGCGCCGCGAGACCGCGTCAATGTCAAAGCCACGACCACAGAGCAGCTCGGCGCTATCGGGCGAGGCGAAGGGATTGCCTGCCACGCAGTCGTTTTACTCGAGGCTTGCGAGTGAGTGAGCCGCGCGCGACCAACGACCTCCTGCCACTCGACTCGCTTGCGTACGCGCTTGGCAAGCCGCAAGGCAGCGCCATCATCAAACAAGAATTCAGCGACTTTCGTGTCGATGAAGAACTCGCTTTCGCCCCCAGCGGCGAGGGCGATCATGTTTTCATTCAAATTCAAAAGACCGATGCATCGACTATAGAAGTCGCTAAGCGCCTGAGTGATGTCGCAGCCGTTAGGCAGGCAGATGTAAGCTATTCGGGCATGAAAGACCGGCGTGGTGAAACGAGCCAATGGTTTAGCGTAAAGCTGCCTCCGGAAAAAGAGCCTCGTCTCGCGGCATTAGAAGACGAGAAGTTGGCTATCATCGCTTTGCATCGAAACAGTCGTAAGCTCAAGATAGGAAGTCATGCTCGCAATCGGTTTCAGCTCAAATTGCGCGGCTGCGAGGGGTCAAGAGACGAGTTCGAGCGCCGGTTAGAAGCTCTGCGCGACAAGGGTGTGCCGAATTATTTTGGTGCACAACGTTTCGGGGCCCAAATGAGTAATCTGCGTCAAGTCTCGGTATTAATGAGGCAGGTGTTGGAAGGCGATAAGGCAGTCCAGCAAGGAGGCCGGTTCAGGCGCGGGATGCTCTATTCGGCAGCACGATCCTATTTGTTTAACCAAGTGCTCTCCGAGCGAATAAGCGCCGGCAATTGGCAGAGCTATCTGCGCGGCGACGTGCTGAGTCTTGATGGCAGTGGTCGTTGTTTCAAGCTCGCAGATGAAGAGGCTGGCGAAGAATGGACTGATGAGCTGCAGCAGAGGATAGAAACACTCGATATACACACAACGGGACCTCTGCCAGGAATTATTTCTGCGAAAGATAAGTATGTAAGCTCAGGCGAAGCGGCCGATATTGAGAAGAGAGTATTAACAGAACTCGACTGGTTGGTCGCCGGCCTAGAAGCATTTGGCCTGCAAGCGTCGCGAAGAGCACTGCGCTTCGCCGCCGCCGAACTGAGTTGGCAATGGGAACAAGAGATACCGGCGCGTATCTCGTCAGGCGATGCAGAGGTCTGCGGCAATTTGAATCTGGCGTTTACCTTGCCTCGAGGCGCCTATGCGACCAGTCTGCTACGCGAACTATGCCAGCTAAGAGAGAGTTAACCGCATAACCGATGCCAATGAGCGGCTAGCTCGAGACGATTAAAATGAGTTTTAGAACAGAGTCCACTCCCAACCTAAGCGGCATAGGCATGACCTCGCAGCGCACACGCGAGCGCCTGTTAGGTAGGCTGATGGATCAGGGTATAACCAGCATGGAAGTGCTCGATGTTATTCGATCGACGCCAAGGCATATCTTTTTAGACGAAGCTCTCTCTCATAGGGCGTATGAGGATGTCGCGCTTCCCATTGGTTTTAATCAAACTATTTCTCAGCCCTATATAGTTGCTCGGATGACAGAAATCGCCTTTCTCTCTGGTCCTCTGACAAATGTCCTCGAGATCGGCACGGGCTGCGGGTATCAGACCTCGATCCTCGCTCGACTAGCGAAGCGCGTAACTACCGTCGAGCGTATTAAGCCCTTGCTTGATAAGGCGCGAAAAAACTTACGTCTGTTAGGGCTGCGGAATATCGACTTTCGCCACGGCGATGGTAGTTTGGGTTACAAGCGAAGCGGCCCTTTCGATGCGATTATTACCACCGCGGCGCCGCAGCAAATACCGCACGAATTGCTCTTTCAACTCAACGAGGGAGGTCGGCTTATTATTCCGGTTGGCGGCGATGTTCAGCAGTTGCAATTGATCACCCGCCGCGGCGAAGACTTTCAATGTGAAAAATTAGAAGACGTTCGCTTCGTGCCCTTGCTGGTAGGCCAGGTTCAGAACTGATGGAACACCCCTCGACTCAAAGCGGGCTCAGCAATGTCGAGCGGGCGGTTGTGTTCGCGAAAGGCGTGGCGATGGGGATGAGCGACTCAGTGCCGGGCGTGTCTGGTGGAACGATAGCACTCATTGCCGGAATCTATGCGCGGCTCATTCGAGCGATAAGTGCTTTCGACTTCACTGTACTTAAATTGTTGCGCCGACGCGAGTTAGTGCATGCGTGGCATCATGTCGATGGCCCTTTTCTTTTGCCGCTCGCGTTAGGCATGTTTAGTGGACTCTTGCTGTCGGCAAACACCGTTCTTTATGCGCTTGAGTACGCACCAATTTTAGTCGGTAGTTTTTTCATTGGATTGGTCTTGGCGGCGCTGTTTTTACTGAGCGGCGAATTTAAATTGAGGTATGCACTTTATTTTATGCTTGGCGCGGGAGTGGTCGCAGCGCTCGGATGGGTGCAACCTAGTACTAATTCGGTGACCGGTTTAGGGCTTTTTGTTGCCGGTGCTGTGGCGATAAGCGCGATGCTCCTGCCCGGGTTATCAGGTGCGTTTATCCTGATTCTGTTGGGGGTTTACGAGACAATGCTCACCGCACTGGTGACATTCGATTTTGATAAAATTATTTTCTTTGCCGCGGGGTGCTTAGTCGGGCTGATGGCGTTCTCGCGGTTATTGACATGGCTTCTCGGACGTTTTCACGGGCAATCTTACAGTGTAATCGGCGGTTTGCTGCTAGGGTCTTTGCCCGCGATTTGGCCGTGGCGAGTGCCGGAGGCGGCGGTTAGCGCTGAAGACGCAGGGGCCACTATGCGGCTGGTTTGGCCAGCTGACTATGCCGCAAGCCTTGGGGTTGAAGCGCACGCCTTAGCCGCGCTGCTTTTTGTCGGATTGGGTTTAGTAGTTGTCTTGTTGCTAAACCGATTATTTATTTCAATGAACTCTGCGAGTGCGCTCAAAGCCTCGCAGAAGGATTGATGACTAGAATTAGTTTTAAGGGAGGGTTCAGTTATATGCGAATTTACCAAGCTGCGATTCTCGCGCTAGTAGTAACATTAGGAGCGTGTAAGAGCTATGAGGCACCGATTGCAGATCAAGGCGACAGACAGGTCGTCACGCCGCCGCTTATCGTCTCGGCTTCGACCCCTGACAGCCAGCTGCGTGTCCCGACGAGTTCTCCGATCATTGTCAATTCGGATGGATCTACTGCAAGGGCAAGCCAAAGCCGAAGACCTGCGGAGGTCAGTGTTAGCGAGCCGGTAAGACGAACCGGCGGCCGCATAGAGGCGCGCGAGCCCTCTGCCTCGCGCGCTAGTAACCACCGCGTGCGCGATGGCGAGTCGTTGTATTCGATCGCTTTTCAATACGATGTCGATGTCAGGGCATTAGCGCTCGCCAATGGATTGCGATCGCCCTATACCATTTTCGTTGGACAAGAATTGAGCCTAGACCTGAGTGCGCCTGCGGCGAATGCCGAAACACGATCGATAGCGATTGGCACGCCTGTCCGAAACAATGGCGTTGCTCAGGCACAGGCCGGTACACCGGCACGCGGTGGGGTGCTGCGTCGCTCTATTGGCGGCGGAACTCAGTCGGTTGCTTGGCGTTGGCCTGCTGAAAGCACTCGTCTGTTGCGCAGTTTTGGCTCAGGCGACGCGCGCGGAATAGATATCGCCGTGCGTAACGGAGATCCCGTGCTTGCCGCCGCCGACGGCGAGGTGGTTTATTCGGGGCGCGGGGTGCAGGGAAGCGGTGACCTGATTATTTTAAGGCACAACGATCGTTACCTTAGTGCCTATGCCCATAATAGTGTGATGCTGGTGTCCGAAGGCACGCGAGTGAAGGCTGGGGACAAAATCGCAGAGGCCGGTACGAACTTGTCGGGAGACCCATTGCTGCATTTTGAAATTCGTGAGGATGGCAAGTCGATTGACCCGGTGGGCCTGCTGCCGCGGCGTTGATGCCGCGGGTAGAGGGTGTGCCGAACCTAACTTGGATTCAATCCATCACTAGCGTTCGAGATACTGAATCTTGTTTTCGACGTCTGTGTACTCTTCGGCTTCGGGCAGCGCCTCTTTCTTTTCAGTGATGTTTGGCCATACCTCTGCAAGTTCGGCGTTGAGAGCCAGAAATTGCTGCTGGTTTTCTGGCAGCTCATCTTCGGCGAAAATCGCATCTACTGGACACTCAGGTTCGCAAAGCGCGCAATCGATGCACTCGTCTGGGTGAATTACCAAGAAGTTTGGGCCTTCGTAGAAACAGTCTACCGGGCACACCTCCACACAATCTGTATGCTTACAACGAATACAATTGTCGCCAACTACGAATGTCATGTTCTCTCCGCAATGCTTCTGGTGCCACGCAGCGTTATTTTACGTGCCACTCCTTAACCTATAATTCAACGCCGAATACTGTGAATCGCCGCTTACATGAGATGTCAGTCGACATCTTACTTGGATATTGCCGCTATCGCTGCCCAATCTGGGCAACCGCAGCCGGCGCATTCTAGCAGTTTTTTGCATGTCGTACTCGGCTGATTCTGAGCGCAAGACTATATCGCTGTTTTTTTCTCTCTGTCGAGGGCGTCTGGGCTAGCCGAGCGTTGCCTTTAGCTCATAAAGCAGTGCCAATGCTTCCTTGGCGCTAATATCATCTGGGTTAATACGCTCGAGCGTCTCGATTATCGGATGCGTAGCCGGAGCGAAAAGCTCGCTTTGATAGGGTTCGGCTAAAGAGGACGTAGACGATACGGCTGTTTCGAGTAGTCTCGCGCTTGCGACCGCCTGGCTTGTTGTTGTAGCGAGGCTCTCTGCTTCGAGCTGCGCGAGTTTGCCGCGCGCGCTGTCTATGACCGCAGCGGGAATGCCAGCAAGCTGCGCGACCTGTAAGCCATAACTCTGATTCGCAGGCCCTGGTTTAACCGAATGCATAAAGACAATGCCGCTGTCGTGTTCGACTGCGTCTAAGTGCACGTTGACGATGCTGTCGAAATCATCGGGCAGACTCGTGAGCTCGAAGTAATGGGTAGCGAACAGCGTATAGGCATTGAGACGCTGTGCAATATAGACCGCTGCAGCCCAAGCCAGCGAGAGTCCGTCGAAAGTGCTCGTGCCGCGACCTACCTCGTCCATTAGCACGACGCTGTCTTGCGTGGCGTTGTGCAGAATATTTGCCGTCTCGGTCATCTCAACCATAAAGGTCGAGCGTCCACCGGCGAGGTCGTCTGCGGAACCGATGCGCGTAAAAATACGATCGATCGGCCCAAGCTTGACCCGCTTGGCGGGGACAAAGCTGCCGCACAGTGCGAGTAAAACGATAAGCGCGGTCTGGCGCATGTACGTCGATTTACCGCCCATATTTGGTCCGGTGATAATCAGCATCTTGCGCTCGCGATTGAGGCTTGCGTCGTTGGCGACGAAGGTGTCGCTACTCACGCTTTCGACCACGGGGTGGCGGCCAGCTTCGATGTCGATGCCCGGTTCAGTGGTTAGCTTGGGCTTACAAAAATCGAGATTTGTTGCGCGTTCGGCGAAGCAGGTTAAAACATCCAACTGGGCGAGTGCCTCGGCGCTCGCCTGCATCGCAGCAAGGTCGACGGCTAGGGTGTCGAGCAGATCATCGTAAAGTGCTTTTTCGCGGCTTAACGATTTGCTGCGCGCGCTCAATACCTTGTCTTCGAACTCTTTCAGCTCGGGCGTAATAAAGCGCTCGGCGTTTTTCAGCGTTTGTCGGCGAATATATTCTGCCGGCATTTCGGTGCCAGCCTGGCCCTTGCTGATTTCAATATAATAGCCATGCACTCGGTTATAGCCGACTTTTAGTGTCGCGATACCGGTGCGGGCTTTTTCTTTACTCTCTAAGTCGATTAAAAACTGGCCTGCGTTGCTGCTCAGATTACGCAGTTCGTCTAGTCCCGCATCGAAGCCGTTGGCGATAACGCCGCCCTCGCGGATAACTACAGGCGGATCTTCCTCGAGCGCGCGGATGAGCAGCGCGTGTTGCTCGGGGAATTCAGCAATCTTTGCTGCGAGTTCGCCGAGTGTGTCGCTAGCCGTTGCCGCCAGCTTACTCTGCAGTGCAGGCAGTTGACCGAGCCCATCGCGCAGCTTAGCGAGATCACGTGGACGCGCGGAACGCAGGCCGAGGCGAGCGAGTATGCGTTCGAGATCGCCGATGCCTGCGAGCACCTCAGTGAGCGCTTCAAAATGATAGTCGCGCATGAGCGCGGCGACTCGATCTTGCCGCGTCCCGAGCAGTGTTAGGTCGCGCAGCGGGCGATTGATCCAGCGCGATAACAGGCGTCCACCCATCGCCGTTGCTGTCGTATCAATCACCGAGAGTAGGGTGTTGTCGCGGCCGCCCGAGAGATTAATATCGAGTTCGAGGTTGCGCCTGCTCGCCGCGTCGAGGATAACGCTGTCTTCTAGCTGCTCGACGCTGAGACCCTGAATATGCGGCAGCTCTGTGCGCTGTGTATCCCGCGCGTACTGCAGTAGACAGCCAGCTGCCTGCAGCGCCGTGTGCAGGTGCTCGCAGCCGAAGGCGCTAAGATCTCGGGTTTTGAAATGGGTTGTGAGCGTGCGACGCGCATTGTCGAGTTCGAACTCCCACACCGGCCGCTTGCGTTTGGCGGGATGTCGAACAGACTCCATCACAGGCTCTAGTTCTTCTTGGAAAAGAATCTCGGCCGGCCGGATGCGCTCAATTTCCGCCCGCAGAGCCTCAAGACCAAAAACCTCACTGAGCACAAAGCGACCGCTGCTGATATTCATCGACGCGATCCCGAACGCGGTGCTTGCATCGATTTCACTCGCGGTAGACCTAATCGAGAGACAAAGCAGCGAGTTGTCTGTGCCTTCGTCGAGCAGGGCTTCGTCGCTTACCGTGCCGGGCGTAATCACCCGCACAACTTTGCGCTCAACGGGGCCTTTACTCGTCGCTGGGTCGCCTATTTGTTCGCCGATCGCCACCGAGACGCCTGCAGCAACAAGCTTGGCGAGATAACGGTCGGCGGCGTGGTAGGGGATGCCGCACATGGGTATAGGCTGACCGCCGGACTTGCCGCGGGCGGTGAGCGTGATGTCGAGTATGCGCGAGGCTATTTTAGCGTCTTCGTAAAAGAGCTCATAAAAATCGCCCATGCGATAAAACAAGAGGCCGTCGGGGTGCTGTGCCTTGATGCCGAGATATTGCTGCATCATTGGGGTGTGGGGGCTTGATGGGGCGACTGTGGTCAAGTGATCAAGGCTCTGCGGAGGTTAATAATTTTATCGCTACTCTATCGATTAGGCATTTTCGATTGCCGAGTATTGAGCGAAGCTGGGATTAAAAAGGTCGAGGCGCTAAGATCTAAAGACTAGCAGATTGTCTAGGTTGGAAACAGCACTCGAGCCTGCGAGTTAGCTGGAGTAAACTGGCGCTATGGACAAAGGTAACTTAGTAGAAAATTCCGTATCGAGCTTAGTCGATGCTCTCGCTCAGCGATTAATCACTAAACAGTGGATGGCGGCGACGGCAGAGTCTTGCACAGGCGGCGGGATAGCTGCGGCGCTGACCGATCTCGCCGGAAGCTCGGCGTGGTTCGATGCGGGGTTTATTACGTACTCTAATGCGGCGAAACAGCGGATGTTAGGCGTCAGTCCCGAGCATTTTCGCGAGAGTGGGTCTGGTGCGGTAAGCGAGGCAGTTGTGCTCGAAATGAGTTTGGGCGCTGTTGCACGCAGTGGCGCCGACGTGTCTATGGCCGTAAGCGGGGTGGCTGGCCCGGGTGGTGGTAGCCCTGAGAAACCCGTAGGGAAAGTCTGGATCGCATGGTGTGTAGAGGGAAAGGCGGACGCTGAATGTTTCCTGTTTGGAGGTGACCGGGCGCAGATTCGATACGCAACAATCTGCGCAGCACTACAAGGCCTAGTCAGCAGGGTAGATGCGCTGGCATGAAGAGGTTTCGCCTCTCAGCTAACACGGCGAAAATTCACTAAAGGAATTTGTGCAACAGCCAATATACTGGTTGTCCATACAGTAATAATCTGATTTAATACTCACTGTTTGGATATACAGTGTTTTGATAACAAAGATGTAAGAGTCAGAACAGACAGTCAGAACAGAGAGCAGGGGCAGCGATTCTTAGCATAAAGACTCAGAGCAGCGAGTCGGGGCTATTTAGCTAAAAATTAGCCCAAAATTAGCCCCAAAATAGCGAATAGCCCAGGACAGGCTATTCTATAAGTGAGGCCGCTATTAAAGACGGTCTCACACGGCACACGGATACTCAGGGAACAAGGCTTCGGTTGTGTGTTTTAACCACAAGGAATAGATAATGGTCGACGAAACTAGTAAGGATAAAGCATTAGCGGCAGCGCTCTCACAGATCGAGCGTCAATTCGGTAAGGGCTCCATGATGCGCTTAGGCGATAGCGAGCGCGAAGCAATTCCCTCTATCTCTACTGGGTCATTGGGATTGGATATAGCGCTCGGCATAGGCGGCTTGCCGAGAGGACGCATAGTCGAGATCTACGGCCCTGAGTCGTCAGGCAAAACCACGCTTACGCTACAGGTTATTGCCGAAGCGCAAAAAGCAGGCGGTAGCTGCGCCTTTATCGACGCCGAGCACGCATTAGATCCAATTTATGCCGAGGCGCTGGGTGTCGATGTCGACAATCTTCTTGTAAGCCAGCCCGACACGGGCGAGCAAGCATTGGAGATCTGCGACATGGTCGTCCGTTCCGGCGCGCTCGATGTGGTTGTTATTGACTCCGTTGCAGCGCTCACGCCTAAGGCGGAGATCGAAGGCGATATGGGCGATAGTCACATGGGCTTGCAAGCTCGCCTTATGTCGCAAGCGCTGCGTAAGATGACAGGTAACATTAAGAATTCGAATACCCTGGTAATCTTTATTAACCAAATCCGTATGAAGATTGGCGTGATGTTTGGATCACCTGAAACCACCACCGGTGGTAATGCGCTCAAGTTCTATTCGTCTGTCCGCCTCGATATTCGCCGTATAGGCTCGATTAAAGAGGGCGACGAAGTAGTCGGCAACGAAACGCGAGTGAAAGTGGTGAAGAACAAGGTTGCGCCCCCTTTCCGTCAAACCGAATTCCAGATCATGTACGGTAAAGGCATTCATCGCTTGGGCGAGGTTATTGATCTTGGCGTTAAGCTCGATCTTATCGATAAGTCTGGCGCATGGTATGCCTATAACGGCGAAAAAATAGGTCAAGGCAAGAAAAACGCCTCTATTTACCTCGAAGAAAATCCTAAGGTTGCTGCCGAAATCGAGGCGCTTGTTCGTCAGAAACTCTTAGCTGATCCCAAGGCCCAGGCGGCTGCGGAAGCGGCGGCACGTGCCGAGGCTCGTGCGTCGGCGAACGACGGCAGCGTCGAAGCAGATGCCTCAGCTAGCTAGCAGCTTGAGGTGTGACAAATCGAGGACTGCATAAAGGCTCTAACGTGACATCGAGAGAACTCGTCGATGGTCGTAATTCATCAGCCATGCCAGACACTGAGTCCGGTGTGGCTGATGTTGATGAGCCAGCCGAGGTTTTACAGTCTGCCTCGGCAGCTAAACCTTTCCTCCCCCTAAGACGCTCGGCAATGGACTCGCTTGCACGACGCGAGCACTCTTACGTTGAGCTACAACGAAAGCTCCGACTCAAATACCCCGATGCCCCTCATGATGAGATCGATTTTCAGCTAGGCAGACTCCGTGATCAGGGGCTGCAATCTGATGCGCGTTTTGTCGAGTCCTATGTTCGTTATCGTAAATCGCGGGGCTTTGCCTATCTCCACATCCGGTCTGATTTGCTGGGTCGAGGCGTGTCAGAGTCTCTTATCGAAAGCAATCTATTCGAAGACGACGACGATTGGTTGCCGATGGCAGAAGCATTAGTGCAGAAAAGACTGCTGGGCCAGTCCGATTTGTCTTTTGGCAGCAAGCCACATCTCAAGCTTCTCCGGTTTCTGGAGTCCCGTGGTTTCCCTCCACGCGTTACGCGCAGGGCGCTGGATGCAAAGTTTACGCGCTAGTGTTGCAGTCGATTCCTTTGCTCGAAGTTATTTAAGCACGCTCGCTAAAATGCGATAATCCAGTCTCCTGTTTAGATAGACTCGCAACAGGAGACCACAGACTCATTCTTCTTCGGGATCTTACATGAAACTTATCCGATCATTTCGCGGTATTCGCCCAATCGCTCAACTCGCCGCAAAAGTAGCCTCGCATCCTTACGATGTGCTTAACCGAGAAGAAGCTTATGAGTTAGCAAAAGGCAATGCACTCAGCTTTTTGCATATCAATAAGCCAGAGGTAGACATGCCCGACGAGGTTAGCGTCTACGATCCTAGCGTTTATGCCAAGGGACGAGAGAACCTCGAGCGCTTTATTAGTGAGGGCACGCTGAAGCAAGACGACACTGCGACGCTTTATGTCTATAAGCAGGTGATGGGCGATCACCAACAGATTGGACTCGTCGCCGCGGCGTCGGTTGAGGCCTACGATCAAGACCTAATCAAAAAGCACGAGTTTACTCGGCCCGTGAAAGAAGACGATCGGGTACACCACATGGATGCGCTCGATGCGCAAGTGGGCCCGGTCTTTCTTACCTACAAAGCCCAAGCCTCAATCGATGCGCTTATCGCAAAAGTGATTAAAGACGCTCCGGATTATGATTTCGAGGCAGATGATGCAACGCAGCATGTGTTTTGGGTTATCCGCGACGAAGAGCTTGTTGCCGCAGTCGAAGGAGAGGTGAACGCGTTGGATTGTCTCTATGTTGCCGATGGGCATCATCGTTCTGCTGCAGCCTCACGGGTGAAGAAACTCAGGCAGGAGGCGAATCCTAATCATACGGGGGGCGAGCCATACAATTATTTTCTTACTGTGTTGTTCCCGCATAATCAAATGCAGATACTCGATTACAACCGACTGGTAGCGAGCCTCAATGGTCATAGTGTGAACGCGTTTCTCTGCGCTTTGGCCGAGAATTTCAATATTGAGTTAGTCGAAGGACAGGCTAAGCCTAGCAAGGCACGTGAGTTTGGTTTCTACGCGGGGAAACAGTGGTATCTCTTAAGCGCGAATTCTAATTTGCTTGAAACTATCGACGACACTGATCCTGTTGCAAGCCTCGATGTAAGTGTTCTGCAAGAGTTTGTGTTCTCGCCGTTACTCAATATTCTCGATCAGCGTACCGATAGTAACGTTGACTTTGTCGGAGGTATCCGCGGACTGACGGAATTAGAGCGCCGTACGGATGGCGACGAATGGCAGGCTGCTTTCGCGCTTTATCCAACTTCGATCGAGAGTCTAATGGACATTGCTGATGCGGGTGAGGTTATGCCACCGAAATCTACTTGGTTCGAGCCAAAGCTCAAAAGCGGGCTGGTTATTCATTCGCTGAAGTAGTCGGCTAGCGAAAAGGAATATCGACAATAGGAAAAACTAAACACCCTCAGAATTTTTGAAAGCGTTAAAAAGTGTAGGGGGTTTACAAGGTAGATAAAAATGACGCGGCTCAATACCGCGTTATTTTTTTGCGCTTTTTTAAGTCGGTTTAGGAAAATCAGCCGACCTGCTAAAGGCGCTCTGTTGAATAGCTCGCTGTCTAATAGCCCGCTGTTAAGCAGCCGACTGCTTTCCCAGTTCGACTAACCTGGGCTTTTCGGCATTAATAGGAATCTGCTTGGGCCGCATAGCCTCGGGTATTACCCGCACGAGATCGATGTGCAGCAAGCCGTTTGCTAGTGTGGCGCCCACGACTTCAACATGGTCGGCGAGTTGAAAGCGGCGCTCGAAATTGCGCGCGGCGATACCCTGATGCAGAAAGTTTCGTCCCTCTTCGCTGCCTTCTTTTTTTCCTTTAACGGTAAGGGTCTGTTTCTCTGACTGAAGCTCGAGCTCGTCTTCGACAAAGCCGGCGATAGCCATAGTGATTTGGTATTTGTCTTTGTCTATCAGCTCAATATTATAAGGCGGATAGCTCGGCTGGGTTGCGTCGTTGCGGTTAACCGCATCGAGCAAAGACGACAGATGGTCGAAGCCAATAGTAGAACGGTAGAGGGGTGAAAAATCAAAGTTACGCATGTCATATCCTCGCAATAAAGCAATATGTTTCTAAGGTTATGCCTACCCTCGGTGAGGGCTAGGCGACTAGGCGGTCTCTTTTGAGCACCGCCTAATTCCTGTATGCTGCGCAACTTCTTTTTTTCAAGGGTTAACGAATAAATTAGTGCCTGTTTAAATGACAAGCATTTCCATAAATTCGTTAACCGGCGTCGCTTCGAGTTTCGCCTGATCTTTGCAAAGGGCAAAAATCTCCTTGCAGCGTTTCGCAGGGAAGCGCGTGGCGAGGTTGGCTTTGAACTTGTCTTCGAGCAAAGGGATACCTTCTTCGCGGCGGCGACGATGACCAACAGGATAGTTAATCTCTATCTTGTCAGAACTGCTGCCGTCTTTGAAATAAACCTGCATTGCATTTGCGATCGACCGTTTTTCAGGCTCAAGGTATTCTTTCGTGTAGGTAGGGTTCTCGTGAATCTCCATCTTCTCGCGAAGCTGATCGATAATCGGATTTGCCTCATGGAAGCTGTCTTCGTAATGCTCGGCAACGAGATTACCGAAGGCCAGTGGCACCGCTGTCATATATTGCAAGCAGTGGTCGCGGTCTGCTGGATTATTAAGCGGTCCCGATTTGCTGATAATACGAATGGCAGATTCATGAGTATGGATGACAATTTTTTCAATGTCGTCTAACCGGTCCTTAACCTTCGGGTGCAAACGCACAGCGGCTTCGGCGGCTGTCTGCGAATGGAACTCGGCAGGGAACGAGATTTTGAACAGGATGTTTTCCATGACGTAGTTGCCGTAAGGGCGAGTGAATTCGAATTCTTTGCCCTTAAACGAGACGTCGTAGAAACCCCAAGTCGGCGCGGAGAGGACGCTCGGATAGCCAATTTCGCCACGCATAGTGAAGTCTGCAAGTCGAACTGCGCGCGACGTTGCATCGCCAGCCGCCCAAGACTTACGAGGACCTGCGTTAGGCGAGTGACGGTAGGTACGTAAGCTCGAGCCGTCGAGCCATGCTTGAGAAAGCGCATCGATTATCTGCTCGCGCGAGCCGCCCATCATCTTTGTCGCAACAGCCGTTGACGCCACGCGAACGAGTAGAACGTGGCATAGGCCGACGCGATTGAAGCTGTTTTCGAGTGCGATAACGCCCTGAATTTCGTGTGCCTTAATCATCGCAGTGAGGACGTCACGCATGGTAAGTGGCGCTTTTCCTGCCGCAATATTCTGCTGCGACAAGTAATCGGCAATAGCGAGGATTGCGCCAAGGTTGTCCGATGGATGACCCCATTCTGCGGCAAGCCACGTGTCGTTATAATCGAGCCAACGCACGATGCATCCGATGTCCCACGCGGCTTTTACAGGGTCGAGGCGGAACTGCGTACCGGGGACGCGGGCACCGTTTGGCACAATAGTGCCTTCGGCGAGTGGGCCGAGAAGCTTGGTGCACTCAGGGAATCGCAGCGCGAGAAGACCGCAGCCTAGCGTGTCCATAAGACAGTTGCGGGAGGTGTCATAAGCTTCGGTTGAATCGATTTCGTAATCGCAGACATAGTTGGCGATGTCGACGAGTACCTGATCGGGTTCTGGGCGGTTATTGAGTTCTACATTTGCTGACACAGTTGATTCCTTTTGTAATTACAGGGTGTTCGTTATTAAAAGTAGGGATTTAGAATGGCGCTATCTAGCGATCAGCGATATCTACCCAAGTCGACGTTTCGGGGCCGGTATAGTCGGCGCTCGGACGAATGATGCGGTTATTCGCGCGCTGTTCTTTGACGTGTGCGGCCCAGCCGGTCAGGCGTGACATCACAAAGATTGGCGTGAACAGTTTGGTTGGTATGCCCATGAAGTGATAGGCGGAAGCGTGGAAAAAATCGGCGTTGCAGAATAGCTTTTTTTCGCGCCACATAACTTCTTCGCAGCGCACCGACACTGGGTAAAGCGTTGTATCGCCGACTTCAGTGGCGAGTTTTTCGCTCCACTTCTTGATAATCGTATTGCGCGGATCAGACTCGCTGTAGATCGCATGACCGAAGCCCATGATCTTGTCCTTACGCGCGAGCATACCCATTATTTCTGACTCGGCCTGTTCGGCGCTTGTCCAGTCTTCGATCATTTCCATTGCCGCTTCATTTGCGCCGCCGTGGAGTGGGCCGCGCAGTGAACCGATCGCCGCCGTGATGCAGGAGTGAATATCCGAGAGGGTCGAGGCACAAACGCGTGCAGTAAACGTCGACGCATTAAACTCGTGCTCGGCATAGAGAATGAGCGAGACATTCATTACCTGTTCGAAAAGCTCGCTCGGGGTGTCGCCGCTGAGCATATGAAGGAAATGACCGCCGATCGTGGCATCATCGAGAGCCGTTTCGATTCGCACGCCGTCGTGGGAGAAGCGATACCAGTAGCAAATGATGGCTGGGAGCAGGGCGAGTAGCCTATCGATCGCATCGTCCTGCTGAGCGAAATCTGTCTCTGTCTCGAGGTTGCCGAGCATGGAGCAGCCCGTACGCATAACGTCCATCGGATGCGCAGACGCTGGAATGCGTTCTAACACTTCTTTGAGTGCGTCTGGGAGTGTGCGCAGCGATTGAAGTTTCGTGTTGTATGCGTCTAGCTCAGACTGGTTGGGTAGATGTCCCTTTAAGAGCAGGAACGCGACCTCTTCGAATTTCGCTTTCTCGGCGAGTTCGCTTATGTCATAGCCGCGGTAGGTGAGGCCGGTGCCCGTTTTGCCAACGGTGCAAAGGGCCGTCTCGCCTGCGACTTGGCCGCGAAGACCTGCGCCGCTTAATTTCTTTTCTGCCATGGTGCTTTTCCTCTCACTTTACTGTGTATTTGCGAGCGCGTCGTAACTCGCTCGTCTCTTTTTTCTTGATCTCTAGTCCCTGGTCTCTGTCCTCGGGCCTCTGGTCTCCGCTAAGCGGAGGGGCAACTATGAAGTTTCAGAATCGAAGAGCGCGTCCAACTTGTTTTCATAAGCGTGATAGCCGAGCACTTCGTAAAGCTCCATGCGCGTCTGCATCTTGTCGACGACAGCCTTCTGATCACCATTAATTGCGATAGTTTGATAGACATCGAGTGCCGCTTTGCTCATTGCCCGAAACGCGCTGAGCGGATAAAGCACCATGCCAACGCCCTGTCCCGCAAGTTCTTCGCAGTTGAATAAAGGGGTCTGGCCAAATTCGGTAATGTTGGCAAGAATAGGAACCTTCACCGCGTCGGCAAAGTGTTTGTATTGGCCAAGCTCGTTGATCGCCTCGGGGAAGATCGCATCGGCACCCGCTTCGACGCAGGCGATTGCGCGCTCGATAGCAGAGTCCATGCCCTCGACCGCGAGGGCATCGGTGCGCGCCATAATGACAAAGTCATCATCGGTGCGGGCATCGACGGCCGCTTTCACTCGGTCGACCATCTCTGCCTGTGACACGATCGCTTTGTTAGGGCGATGACCGCAGCGCTTCTGGGCTACTTGATCTTCTAAATGCACCGCAGCGGCGCCGGCTTTTTCCATTGCCTTAATCGTGCGCGCAATGTTGAAAGCGCCGCCCCAGCCTGTGTCGATGTCAACCAGCAGGGGAATCTCGCTTGCATTGCTAATGCGTTCGACATCGGCGATTACGTCGTTAAGGCTTGTGATGCCTAAGTCTGGCAGCCCGTAAGAAGCATTCGCCACGCCGCCCCCCGATAAGTAAATGGCCTTATGGCCGGCGTCTTGAGCAAGCATCGCGCAGTACGCATTGATCGCGCCGACTATTTGCAGAGGGTTATTGTCTTTTAACGCTTGGCGAAATTTGGCGCCCTGTGAAATTTTCATGCGTGCTCCTTGGGGTAAATGAAACTGTGGTGCTCTTTTCCAACGTCTTTCTTCGCGAATTCAATCGCGACGCTATCTTGGTGCTATACAGGGTGTTGCGGCGGTTAGTCCTGGCTCTGAATCGCTTTCGAGCTGCGCGAGCAGCGTAGCCTTGGCGCTTGCAATATGGCGGCGCATTAAGAGTTCGGCTAGCACTGAGTCGCGCTCTTCAATCGCATCAACAATACGGTGATGTTCTTTAAATGCCTGTGCCGGACGCGAAGGCTGGCTACTTGTCTGCACGCGATAGAGCCTAAGTAAATGATAAAGCTCATCGCAAAGTAGGTTGAAGAGGCGGGTGTTGCCGCTGAGCGAGACGATGAGGTAATGGAAATCGAGATCGCCTTCTTTTTGGTAGTAGCGCTTGCCGTCTTCGGATTCGATTTGGGCTTCGTGGCGCGCGAGCAAGGCGCGCAATTGGTCGCAATCGGTAGCAGTCGCTCGCTCGGCGGCGAGTCCGCAGGCGAGTCCTTCGAGTGCTTCGCGGATCTCATATATTTCAATCGCTTTCTGGATATCGAGCTCGACCACGCGCGCGCCAACATTGGCTTTGATCTCGACAAGTTTGCACCCCTCGAGGCGGCGGATGGCTTCTCTTAAGGGGCCTCGGCTAATGCCGTAAAGCTTGCTGAGCTGAGGTTCATTGATCTTGGAGCCGGGCGCGAGCTCTCCTTGCACAATCGAGGCGCGAAGCAAATCGAAGACCGAATCCGCACGCGTGCCAGTCGCTGCTGCGGGTGATAGGGGTGATAGCGCCACTGCAAGTGGCTCAGGCGCTTCATTATTGTCAACAATTATGCTCATGGGCGCGGATTATGCGACCTTATTCTTCTTATTTCAACAATATTGTCTACAATATGACTCTGATGGCCGTAAATAGTAGGGGGGGTGAGTCTGCACTAGTTTTTCTAGTCGCAGGCACACGGGCTCATTGCTGTGTCTCACTGCACTGAAAATCGATTCGCGGCCATAAAAAAAGCGCCTTCCGTATAAACGGCGACGCTTTTTTGGTGTTTCTTATTGCGGCGCTTATCAAGACTTTCTAGATGCCGTTTGGCTCCATAATTGCCTGATAGAGCAGACGCCGTGAAGTGCCACGCACGTCGGGAATACCATTGCCAAACTGCTGAATCATCCCAACAAAGACGATGTTCTCGACAGGGTCCACCCAGAACCAAGTGCCCGCGGCGCCGCCCCAATAGTATTCGCCTTTAGAGTAACCTTCGGCTTCGACAGGGTCTTCGATTATGGCGAAGTCGAGTCCGAACGTAGTGCCATTGGCGCCGAGTATGCTGTCGCCAAGTCCCTTTGGAAGCTGGTTGCGATGCATGAGTTCGATCGTGAGTGGGGCAAGGATGCGCGCGCCGTCGAGCTCGCCGCCGTTGAGTAGCATTTGGCTAAAGCGCAAATAATCCATAGTCGATCCGACGAGTCCGCCGCCGCCGCCTTCGAAATTGTGCTCAACGAGATAGCTTGGGCCGTCGGTAAAGCCTTCGCTTGCGAAGAGTTTGCCGTCGGGGCCGTAGGCGTAAACTTCAGCTAATCGGTCCGCTTTTTCCGCTGGCACGAAAAAGTCTGTGTCGACCATACCTAGCGGTTCGAAGATATTGTCCTCTAAAAAGTCAGAGAAGCGCTGCCCTGAAAGTTTCTCGACCATATAACCTTGAACGTCGACAGAGACGCTGTAATGCCAGAGTGAGCCAGGCTGCTGGCGCAGAGGGATTTTTGCCAGCTTATCGATCATGTCTTGAAGGTTAGATGCCGGATCGAGCACTCCGGCGGCGTTATAGAGATCGTCTACGGGCGATTGAGAGAACAGACCGTAGGTAAGACCGCCCGTATGATTCATTAGTTCGCGGACAGTCATTGGATGAGCGGGCGCCTCGGTAAGCATATTGCCGTCGTCATCCATGCCTGCATAGACCTGCAGATCGGCGAACTCGGGGATATACATTGATACGGGATCCGAGAGCTTAAAGAGGCCGCGCTCATAGAGCATCATCATCGCAACACCCGTGATTGGCTTGGTCATCGAATAGATGCGGAACAGGGCGTCCTCTGTCATCGGCGATCCGGCAGCGATGTCGCGCTGACCTACTGATTCGAAATGGATGATTTTTCCATCACGAGCTGCGGCGGTGACCACGCCCGCTAGACGTCCGTCATCGACGAATCCCTGCATCGCCTGCGTTAGTCTATCTAGTCGGTCTGAGTCTACGCCAACCGATTCGGGAGTGGCGAACGTAAGCCCGCTGCCCATCGAGCGGTTCGCACTCGTGGGTTGAGTTGCGCATGCGGCAAGCATCACAAGGCTGAGCAGGAGCGCCAATGTATTGCGAGACGCCAAGTAAATAGGATTGTTCTTCTTCATAAGGAGGGTAGCTCTTTCTAATTGTTGGGGAAGTTGATGGGTGAATTTAAGAGCCAGAATAGGCTCTGGGGCGGCTCTTTGTCTAGAGCGCAGGGGATTGTGCTGCGCAAAGCATCGCTGAGGAAATAATTATTAATACCATGGTAATAATATTAAGACCATGGTTTAATTATGAGAGTGAAAGGCGACTACCAGTCTTTCACACAGCGATGGAGAGTGAAATAATGGAAAAAATAGACTGGCAAAACAGGTTTCTAGCCTTTGAGGGCGACAAACTGATAGCGGACGGAAACCAGCTTGAGGTCGCGCTTAAACTGAAAGCCGAGGGGGCAGAGCCGGCGCTGCGGCGCGGTGAGATTTTGCTCTTCGCAGGCGCCGATGGCCGCCAGATCGATTTGCATCTATCAGGCAATGAGTTGGATATCGAGCGCCGCTATGGCGAGCCCCCGCAGTTGGAATCTGCTGCGCCTATAGTGGCTAGCACCGAGGACGCAAGTACAGGAAAAAAACCTCGAGGCCGACCCAAGTTAGGTGTAATCGGGCGTGAGGTCACTCTGCTGCCGAGGCACTGGGCATGGCTTGACACGCAGCGTGGTGGTGCGTCTGCAACCCTGCGACGGTTAGTCGATGCAGAACGCAAGGCCAGCGTAGATTCGGATAGCCGGCGAGCGAGTCAGGATCGGGCGAATCGGTTTATGTCCGCTATGGCTGGAGATCGCGAAGGATTCGAAGAGGCGACCAGAGCATTGTATGCGAGTAACCGAGAGGGTTTCGAAGCGGCGAGTGCCACGTGGGCACGCGATATTAGGCGTATGGCGCAGAGTATGGCAGCTGATGCCTTCATAGAGAGTTAATCGCTGAGTGATGCCCGCGTGAGTGCTATACTGCGAGCCTACTATTAGTGACATATTCAGATGTTTTTATGAACGATAAGACACCGTTAACGCAAGACTCGAGCGCACCTGAGATCAGTGCTCGAGAGGCAGAGTCTCGCGCCGCGCCGCGACCGGTGCTTGAGGCAATGAAAGCCGCTGAGCTGTCGGCCCTCGGCAATCGTATTATCGACAGCGGCGCGCTCGGACGGTCGCAAACTTACCCTAAACTGCTGCGCTTTCTTGTCGATGCAGCGCTCGCGGGTCATGTTCCGCGTGAGCTAGATATTGCTATTGGCGCACTCGGCAGAGATGAGAATTTCGACGTCTCTTCTGATTCTGCGGTGCGTGTCGCCGTGCACCAGCTGCGTAAAAAGCTAGCGAGCTACTATGCCGATTTCGAACCAGACGCGGCAGTCCTGCTCGTCTTGCCCAAGGGTCGGCATTCTCTTTTTATTGAACACAATGCACGAGCGCCCGAACCCCAAAAAGCCGCTCTGCTCGCGCCTCCTGAAGAGAGTTTGTTGACCAAAACTGCTGGGCTGATTCGCCAAAGATTGACACCTGCGCTATTGCTGTTTGTTTTAATAGCGCTTACCGCCAATCTCGCGCTGCTATCCGATTCGAATAATGCCCCGGGTAAGGTGACAGCAATGCCTGCGTCGAGCCACCCGCTCTGGGCAAGCGTACTCAGCGACGACAAACCGTTGCTTATCGTAATGGGTGACTACTATATTTTTGGCGAGCTGAATGCGAACGGCAATGTTGCGAGAATGGTTCGTGAATTTACTGTCAATTCGAGCAGCGATCTCGAAGAGTTTCGTGTCGGAGATATCGAGCAATCCGAAAATTATCTCGATCTAGACTTGAGCTACATGCCCGAAGGGAGCGCCTTTGCGCTTGCGCGGATCTCACCTCTGCTCGCGCAGAGCGGCAAGTCGGTGAACATGACTATGATGTCCGATCTCACGTCGGCTGACATTCGCGCAAATCATATCATCTACATTGGCTATATCAGCGCACTCGACCGCCTCGCGTCGATGACTTTCGCAGGATCGGGGTTAGCGGTCGGGCGTAGTTTCGATGAGCTGATAGACATAGACAACGTGACCTATTTTACTAGCGATGCTGGATTGCCGGAGGAAGGGCAGCAATTTCGCGATTACGGCTTCTTTTCGAGTTTTGCCGCGAGTCGCGATACACAAGTCATCCTCGTCTCAGGAATGCGCGATGCTGGGTTGATGCATACGGCACAGGCGCTGTCCGAAACAGCGGCGCTCGATGAGTTACTGTTATCGCTTGGCGATGGCTCTGACGAGGCGTTAGGGAATATTGAGGCGCTCTACGAGGTCTACGGAATCGATCGTATGAATTTCGAGTCTAAGTTGGTTTACAGTCAGCTGCTTGAAACGGGGAATTTTTGGGGTTTAGCGGTAAGCGGCGAAGCGATTACCCAGTAGCATGATTGCGTAACTCAAGCTGTGCATGGGAGGAGGGACTTAGGCGTGTGCAGCCATGTGTTGGATAACGCCAGGCTTTCGGCTTTCTACTTTGGAGATTTTGTATTCGTAGCGGGAGGCAGTGGGGTCTATGTCGAGCGCTTCATCAATGGCGGCGCGGAGATCTGCTTGGGCAGCCTGCCGAGTGAGATAGGGGCCTGATATACGCACCTGCAGCGTTTCATCTTGCGGTGCCGAGGCGACGATATAGAAGTTTTTCGCGTTCACTCTCTATTCTCTATTCTCTGTGTTTTCTTCGTTCTGCACAGGTTAATTTTAATGCTCAATTCTCGATAAACGCTTGCTCTGTTAAGTGACTATCGGCACTTGAGACCTTAGCAATAGCATTTCTGGGGCAGATTCTAACGCGCCTTAAAAGCTGTACGCTAGTCATTTTAAGGGTATTTGAATCAATTTTAGTCTGCGCTGTAAACAGCGGCATTAATTGACATATCTTTCGTGATTGGAGAGTCGATGTGGGGAGAGAAAAGAGCGGTGGTCAGCGTCTTTCCGTCATCATTCCCGTGTTGAATGAAGAGCGCTCACTGGCACGAATCCTGTCCGCGTTTGAAAGCTGGGAGCAATCCGCGAGCGAGATTATCGTGGTCGATGGCGGCAGCGCCGACAGGACGCTGGACGTCGCCGGAGACTATCCGTGCACTGTGATCAGCGCGGCAAAGGGGCGCGCGTCGCAAATGAATGCGGGTGCGAATTACGCGACGGGCGAAATTCTTTTATTTCTGCATGCTGATACGACGTTGCCTGCCGCCGCTGCGCAATTGATCGAGGAAGCTCTGCACAGAGAATTAGGGGATTCTAAAGGGTTTAAGGAAGCCGACTGGGGCTGGTTTGACGTCAGGCTCGACGGTGATGGGTTCGCCTTCCGAGTAATCGAATGGTTTATGACCGTCAGAGCGAGATTGACTCGCGTCTGCACTGGGGATCAAGCGCTATTCGTCCGGCGTAATTTATTTGAGGCGGTTGGCCGATTTCCTGAGCTGCCGTTGATGGAAGATGTGGCGCTGAGTAAAACTCTGCGCAGGACCGCGCCAGCAAGGCCTATCGCAAAGAGAGTGACCACCTCAAGCCGCAGGTGGCAGACGCAGGGCGTCGTCCGAACGGTGCTGCTCATGTGGGAATTGCGCCTGCGTTATTTTCTGGGTGAGTCACCTCAAGCGCTGCATAAACGGTATTACCCTGAGCGGCGGGCAGTCGAGTAATGAAATATCCCAATGCCCAGATACTAATATTCGCCAAACAGCCGATACCGGGCGAGGTAAAGACGCGTCTCATTCCTGCAATTGGCGTTACCTCAGCAACCGACTTGCACTGTGCTATGACAAGGCGCGTCGCGGCGATGTTGAGTGCTTCATCGCTTGCCCCCTTCAGATTCGCCGTGTCGGGTGACGTTAACGATCCACTGTTTGCTGAGCGCGACGGCAGCCTGCCGCCGACTACCCAAGTCGGGGAAGATCTCGGTGAGAGGATGCTCAACGCCGCAACTCACGCGTTCGAGGCCAAACAAAAACCGATTGAGGCAACTGTAGAGTATGTTGTCATCGTGGGTGCCGACTGCCCCTCACTGGCGCCTAATCACGTCCAAGAGACACTTGAGAGTTTAGCTTCGGGCATCGAGGTAGTGTTCGTGCCAGCAGACGATGGCGGTTATGTTCTGGTGGGGATGAGCCGAGTCTTTGCTGCGATGTTCCAAGACATTGTCTGGGGAACCTCGGAGGTTCTTCAGGTAAGTCTCAATAAACTTTCGAAGATGGGTGTCAACACACGATGCCTGTCACCACTTTGGGATGTTGATACTGAAGAAGATTTACTCAAGTTAGCGTGGTTGGAGCAACCGCTCGAGTGGTAAGCCTATTTTTTTGGTTCGTCACGACGATCGAAATCGAGCATTTTACCGGCTAGCTTGCTGCTGTCGATTTCGAACTTGCCGTTTTCGAGTCGATTATGCAGGTCTACTACTTTAGCCATGTCCATGCTGGGAAGTCCTTCGATTGCGGTGCGCAGTTCTGCGGTCAGGCGCGCAAGTTTCTGTAAGCCCGTTGCGAGGTCCTCTGCGGTGCGAGCAGAGTGTTCGCGACTAGCGCGTGCGTCGCGCACCTTTGCAAGGACGCTTAGCAGTTCGTCGCTCGGTGCGCTGATTGTGTCTTCAGATTTCTTCACTTGAGCTCGTCTCACTCGCATTGGGTCGTCTTAGGGATACCGCAGGACGTCACTCTGCGAAACCACCTCTGCTGCGCACCTCATGATGACGCTACGAGCCTAGTTTATAGCGTCTTATCGTCGGATATCTTTAAGAAATAGAATCGGGTCTCCATTTGGCCTCCAAATCATTGACTCGCTGAGTGGGGCAATGTCTAATCTCTTCATCAATTCTCCGCTGCCTAGCGCGCGATGGTAACTTCGTCGCCTGTGCGCTGGTTATTTCTTCCATCGACTTCGAATGCGCGGTACATGTCCTCAGCAACTCCAACAGATAATTCCTCACAGTCGACGCATGATGCAAGCGCTGAGGCGGTGATTTTGCTGATTGAAGACGGCGGCGAGGCACGCCGAGACCTCTCGACGATTCTTGGTTTTTTGGGCGAGACAGTCGTCGCATCGACGACTACTGAATACCGTGCGGTGCTCGGCGCGCAGGGGCAGGTGCATCGGCGTGTGTCTTTGGTCGTTTTGGGGGAGTGTCGCGACCGATTGCCTCAACAGGTGCTAATTGACCTCGCAGCAATCGATGCGGCGCTGCCTTACATTGTGATTGCAGATGAAGGTGAGGTTGAACTCGATGAAACCGACTCGGCGGTCCGTCTGCGAATTATCGCGCGACTGCCGAGTAACTGTGGGTTTCAACCGCTGCTCGATGCTCTGCATAAATCGAAGCTCTTTAATCGGCATTCCACTCGCCTCCTCGGTTCCGACCAAGTGCGCGACTACAATATGTTTCGTAGTTTAGTCGGCGAAAGTGTTGAGATCGAACGCGTACGCAAAATGATGGGTCAGGTCGCCAACACCGAGGTTAGCGTGCTCATTACCGGTGAATCGGGTACTGGAAAAGAAGTTGTTGCCCGCAATCTGCACAATAACTCTGCACGCTCCGCGAAGGCGTTTATCCCCATTAACTGCGGCGCTATTCCTCGAGAATTGCTCGAAAGTGAATTGTTTGGCCACGAGAAAGGGGCCTTCACAGGCGCAATCGCGACCAGAAGCGGTCGCTTCGAATTGGCAGATGGCGGCACGCTCTTTCTCGATGAAATAGGCGACATGCCTCTTTCTATGCAGGTTAAGCTTCTCAGGGTATTGCAAGAGCGAAGCTTCGAGCGCGTTGGTGGTGCAGAAACACTGCAGGCCGATGTCAGGATTGTCGCCGCCACCCATCGCGACCTTGAAGAGATGATTGCTGCGGGTGAATTTAGGCAAGACCTCTATTATCGCCTAAATGTTTTTCCCATTGATATGCCTGCGCTAAGAGAGCGCCCCGAAGATATCCCAGTGCTGCTGAACGAGCTTATCGCGACTCTCGAACGAGAGGGGCGGGGATCTGTGCGATTCAATTCTCAAGCGATGGCCGTGCTAGCGAAACACCGCTGGCCCGGCAATGTGCGTGAACTTGCGAACTTGGTTGAGCGCATGGCGATACTGCATCCGCATGGCATTGTTGGCGTCAGCGACTTGCCTGAAAAGTTGGTCGCCTCTGCGGGAAGCGAGGACGCGCTGAGGGAAGGAGTTACTTCCACTGGATTTGCCGGACTTGCCGAATTTGCCGGACTTAATAATCCGGGAGAGACTGAAGTGAACCCAGCGCAGGCTGCACCCCAAGGGCTGCCATTAGCCGGTCTAGATCTTAAAGAGTACCTAGCGCGTCTCGAGCGCGACTTAATCGAGAAGGCGCTCGATGACAGCAGTGGGGTAGTCACTCGCGCCGCCGACAGGCTAAGCATTGGCAGGACAACACTTGTCGAGAAGATGCGTAAATATAAGCTGTCGAGATTGCAGGATGGTGCGCTTGAAAACGAGGCAGATGATGGCTTAGAGAGCGCACCTGATTCTCCTCATAGGCTGCAATAGCTCATCCGAACCTTGTACCTTTCAAAATCTTAGGCAAAAGACGTCACTCTATTTCGTGCGTGTGCGGCAGAGTAATGTTGGCATGACGCGCCCCTCGCTCCGTCATTTTTAAGTCGCCAGATGCAAACCAAGCAACAACCTTCGGATAGAGTCTGTGTTCTTGTTCGAGCACGCGCGCGGCCAGCGATTCTGGCGTATCGGTTGGAACAACAGGGATGCTGTGGCGCGCGATTACAGGCCCGCCGTCGAGTTCTTCGGTAACGAAATGCACACTCGCGCCGTGTCTGGTTACGTTCGCTTCTAGCGCGCGTTGATGGGTGTTTATGCCAGGGAAGTCGGGCAGAAGAGACGGGTGAATATTGATTAATCGGCCCGCATAATGACTCACAAAAGCACTAGATAATATGCGCATAAATCCGGCAAGCACAACGAGGCGAGGCTGAAAATTGTCGATTATGCGGCTAAGCGCCGAGTCAAACTCTTTACGATTAGCGTAGGCCAAATGCGACAGTACGGCGGTCGGTATCCCGGCTTCTTTAGCGCGAGTCAGGCCAAAAGCGTCGGCTTTATTAGAGACTACCGCCGCAATTCGATATCCGCCTTCGCTCGCCGAGTTGATAAGTGCCTGTAGATTACTGCCGCTGCCCGAAATCAGGACGACGACAGAAAAGGGGCTAGGAGTGTGTTGGTCGGAGGGGACGTTCACAGTTACGCGTAAATGACTGAGTCGGCTGATGCCTCTGGTTTTTGTCGAATCGTACCAATCTTACAAGCAGCAATGGGACCCTCGTTGAGCAGTGTGAGAGCCTCATCAGCCTGTGATTCGTCCACGCAGAGAATCATACCTATGCCGCAGTTGAAGGTGCGCAGCATCTCGCTGTCGCTAATGTTGCCCTCCGTTTGCAGCCAGTCAAAAATCGCGGGTCGCTGCCATGCGCCAAGGTCGATTACTGCCTGCGCGTCAGCGGGAAGGACGCGAGGGATGTTCTCTGTGAAGCCGCCGCCGGTAATATGAGCGAGGGCATTCAATTCGATACGGGGTGCGAGTGCCGCAATGGTCTTCACGTAAATGGTTGTTGGCTCGAGTAAGGTTTCGCCGAGGGTCGAGTCACCGAAGGCCGCGTTAAGGTCAGCCTCATTACGCGCGATGATTTTGCGGATTAGCGAGTAGCCATTGGAATGTGGGCCTGACGAAGCAAGGCCGATAAGTGTGTTGCTTACTTTGACTTTCGATGGATCGATAACCTTTGCTTTCTCAACCACCCCGACGGAAAAGCCCGCTAGGTCATAGTCTTCGCCCTCATACATGCCAGGCATTTCGGCAGTTTCGCCACCGATTAGTGCGCAGCCCGCGAGTTCACAGCCTGCGCCAATGCCGGTTACTACATCTGTTGCGGTTGCGATATTGAGGCCACCGGTCGCGTAGTAATCAAGGAAGAAAAGCGGCTCTGCACCGCACACGATGAGGTCATTTACACACATCGCGACAAGATCGATGCCTATGGTGTCGTGTTTGCCTAGCTGCATTGCCAAGCGCAGTTTCGTGCCAACGCCGTCGGTAGCAGACACAAGGACTGGCTGGGTATAGCCTGCGGGGATCTCACATAAGGCACCGAAACCGCCAATCTGCGACATGACTTCGGGACGGTGAGTGCGCTTGGTGACCGCTTTGATGTTCTCGACGAGCGCGTTACCTGCATCGATATCGACTCCGGCATCACGGTAGCTTAGCGCGGTACGTTCTGACTTGTTAGTCGCTGTAGTGCTGTTGCTACCGTCGTTGGCGGTTGTCATGCGGTTTTCCTCGGTTAGTGGCGGCGCTCTGGGGTCTATTTAAACTATTCAAACTTTTTAAACGTGGTTAGGCGTTAGACATTGTTAGATTTGCTGGGCGCTTATGTTCGCAAGGGCAGAATTTTAGCAAGAAGTAGCGACACAGTCAGTCTTAAATATGCTTCATCTGCGCGTATCAGGGGATAGACGAGGCGTCCAAAACTAGGTTCGGGCTTAGGATTGCAGTATGATCCTCACGCATGAATATCCACCTTTTTAGGGCGCCTGTAAAAATGCTGTTACCGCGCAGCCTATTAGCCATTTTCGTCGTCGCTTTTTCGTTTTGCGCACCCGTGCAAGCGGTTCAGATTGAAGGCTTGTATAGCCATCAATTGGCATTGATTGGCGATGATGAATCAGAGCGCGCGCAGGCGTTTGCCGCTGCGCTTGCGGCGGTTATTGTGAAGCTTACGGGGGGCGAAGAGGCGTTATCAGTGCCCGGAGTTGACCGCGCGCTGGCTCGGGCGCGTGACTTTGTCGAAGGCGTCAGTTATTCGAACATCGGCGAGGCGGGGTCTGGCCAGTCGCAGCGCACAATAACCGTAGATCTTTCGCAGGCTTTGGTTGATTCGTTATTGGGCGACCTTGATGTTCCAATCTGGAATATAAACCGGCCAAGCATTTTGGTTTGGGTTGCCGTCCAATCATCCGAAGGCGAACGCCGATTGATGAATCCCGAAACGGATGAGTCGATGGTCACTGCGCTAATCGATTTCGCCGATTCGCGCGGGCTCCCACTAATATTCCCTGTGCTCGATTTCGAGGATCGGAGAAGTCTCTCGGTCGATAATCTTTGGGACCTTCGGACTGATGCTATTAACCTTGCAAGCGCTCGCTATGGAGCCGACAGCATTTTGGCTGGCCGTATCCACTTCACCCCAACAGGCGAACTTGTCGGTTTGTGGCAGTTTCAGTTTCAGGGTGAGGCACAGGTGTTTGATGGGTTGGATTCAAATTTGCAGACTTATCTCGAAGCCCCTCTGGTCAGGGTGACAGAGCAATTAGCCGACTATTTTGCGCTGCCATCGGACATGGGCTTTGAGCAAAAACTCACACTGCGCGTCGATGGAATTCGATCGCTCGCCGACTATGTGGCTCTATTCGCGTATGTTGGGCAGCTAGGCATTGTGTCAGAGTCGTCGCTCGCATCGCTCGATGCCGAGCGGTTAGAGTTGAATCTCGCAGTGTTAGGCGATGCGGTTCGCCTTCGCGAACTGATCGCACTCGATCGCGACCTGCTGCCAATAGACTCAACGCGCAGTGAGCGTGAGCTACTTCACTACAGATGGACACGTTAGGTATGACTGACGGTCAAGATATGCCGCACCAGGCTGGCGAGCCAACTGATCAGTTGACACTCGGATTGGCGTTGGACGACTCGGCAGTGTTTGCTAATTATTTTCCTTGCGATGGTAACGAGCTAGCGCTCGCTAAACTGACGAGCATTGGGCTTGATGGCAAAGGCGCTGATTTTATTTTCCTTTGGGGAGAGGGGTCGCCAGGGCTCACTCACTTGCTTCAAGCAACGTGTCATCAATCCGCAGCACTGGGCTTGGCCTCGTTCTATTTATCTTTACAAGAGGTTGATCAATTGACGCCTGATGTCATCGAAGGGCTTGAGAGCCTAGAGGTAATTTGCCTTGATGATCTCGATGCTGTCGCGGGGCTTGCCGAGTGGGAAGCGGCATTGTTTACGCTCTTTAATAAAATTAAAGAGGAAGGAAATACACTGGTCATCGCCTCGCGCCTCACGCCGACGAATCTGCCTGTCATTCTGCCAGATCTTAAATCGCGGTTGCAGTCGGGTCTCACCCTTCAGGTTCATGAATTAACTGATGAGCAAAAACGCGACGCGCTAATTATGCGGGCGCGCATGCGCGGGATGGAAATGAGCCCGGCGGTAGGGGAGTACATTCTCGCGCGAGCCGAGCGCGGACTTCCCGCACTTCTCAAGTTGCTCGATCGTCTTGATGCTAGCACTATTAAACAGCAACGATTGCTGACCATTCCTTTGGTCAAGTCGACTCTTGGCTGGTAGTTGGCGCTAATTGCTCGCTTCCGCAGCCGACTAATCGATAAAAAACCGGATTAATCGCAGCTCTCGCGACTAAAGTGGCGTTTTGAAGTGCTCTCGGTAACTGCGAATAAACAGCACTAATGCGACGAATAGTCCGGTACACAGTACCACCTCGATCAACCCTTGAATAAGCTGCTCTGCGCGGAAAGCGACGAGCACGCCGTGTATAAAATAGAGGAGAACGACGAAACTCATCCAGCCGTAAGTGCGTGCGCGCGTAGTCTGTAGCCCGCGTGCGAACAGAAGTAGCGGAAACACTTGGATAAAACTGATCGCTGTATTCCCGAGGCTTAGTCCGCCAAGCATGAGTGGCGTGCTAATGACAAAAAAACCAATGAGACTGTAGTAGAACGAGAGCACGCCGAGACGGCTAAGTGCGACGTTACGCGGCAGTATTACTGTATCGTTCATGTTAATTCCCGGAATCGAGTTGGAGTGCCAGGCGCGCAACTCGCTTGCCTAGTGCGATGCATAAGGCAGCTTCGTCTTCGCTAAATGGCGCCTTTCCCTCTGCGCCGGTGACATGGCTCGCGCCATAGGGCGTGCCGCCTGTGGTTGTCGTGCTGAGCGCTGCTTCGGAGTAGGGAATACCGCAATAGATCATGCCATGATGAAGTAGCGGTAACGCCATGCTTAGCTGTGTGCTTTCTTGCCCACCATGCAGCGAAGAGGTTGAGGTAAAAGTCGCAAAGGGTTTGTCTATGAGCGCGCCCGAACTCCAAAGTGCGCCAGTGCTGTCGATGAAATATTTTAGCGCGGCGGCCATATTGCCAAAACGCGTTGGGCTACCCAAAATTAGTCCTGAGCAATGACGCAAGTCGTCTTCGCTGCAATAGGTTGCGCCGCTCGCCGGGACTTGTGGCTCACTCGCCTCGGTAGCGGCAGAAACCGACGGAACGGTTCGAAGACGCGCCTCTATGCGCCGTCCATTAAGCTCGAGTTGCTCGACTCCTCGAGCTAGCGTCTGCGCCATTTTCTCTGTTGCGCCATAGCGACTGTAAAAGAGAACGAGGATGTAGGGTGTATTCAAGAGTTTTCTCCTGCAGCCAAACTCGATACAAAGCCCGCTACCGTCTCCGACGCCAATAGTTGCTTGTCGGCCTCACCGCGCCGTTTGTATTCCACGACGCCATCGGCGAGTGAACGGGGTGATATAACGAGCCTATGAGGAATACCGATTAGCTCTGAGTCAGCAAACTTAACACCTGGGCTAGTCTTTTTGTCTCTGTCATCGAGCAGAACTTCGATGCCGAGTCCCTGGGCGAGTTGATAAATCTCCTCCGAGACCGTGCGGACCAGCTCGGATTTATGCGCGTCTACTTGAACAATCACGAGACTGTAAGGGGCAATGTTTTCAGGCCAAATGATGCCGTACTCGTCATGATTCTGTTCGATGCAGGCGGCGACGACGCGGGTAACGCCGATGCCATAACAACCCATCGACATCACGACACTTTTACCATTCTCATCTAGCGCCGTTGCTTTAAGTGCCGCGCTGTATTTGTCACCAAGTTGGAATATGTGACCCACTTCGATGCCGCGCTTTACGGCCAAGGTTCCCTTGCCGTCGGGGCTAATGTCTCCTTCTTGGACGCAGCGGATATCGGCGACATCGTCATAGCGGGTCTCGTCATCCCAGTTTGCATCGATGAAATGTGTGTCTTCTTTATTGGCCCCACAAACGAAGTTTACGAGTCCTAGCACGCTAGGGTCTGCATAACTGAATGCGCATTTACTGTTGGGGCCTAACGCACCCGGCTTGCAACCAAGCGTTCCTTCGATGACTTCATCATCCGCAAACTCGAGAGGACTAAATACACGGGCAAGTTTAGCCGTTTTGGTTTCGTTCAACGTTTGATCGCCCCTCAAATAAAGCGCGATTAACTCTCCGCTCTTTTCTCCCTCGGCATCGCAACCCTGTACGACAAGGGTTTTAACGCAGGCTGTAGCGTTGATAGAGAGGTGGGTGCAGAGGGCCTCAATCGAATGTGCGTCTCCGGTCACAACTTCATGCTTTGCTCTGCGGGAGGTCTCTTGCGGCAGAGGGGGGAGAGTGCCGGTTGCCATCTCCATATTCGCGGCATAGTTTCCGTCGCTACTGAACACTATTTCGTCTTCGCCCGAATCGGCTAGCACGTGAAATTCATGCGAGGTGTTGCCGCCGATATTACCTGAGTCAGCCGCAACGGGCCTAAAATCCAGTCCGAGACGGGAGAAAATGGCGCTGTAAGTCGCTTGCATGACTTGATACGTCTGATCGAGAGACTCTTGATTCATATGAAAAGAGTAGGCGTCTTTCATCGTGAATTCGCGCGCACGCATAACGCCAAACCGTGGGCGACGCTCGTCGCGGAATTTGGTCTGTATTTGGTACAAATTCGCAGGGAGTTGGCGATAGCTATTGATTTCATTGCGGACGAGGTCAGTAATAACCTCTTCATGGGTTGGGCCGAGGCAAAAATCGCGTTCATGCCTGTCTTTGAAACGCAGCAGTTCGGGGCCCATTGTCTGCCAGCGGCCGGTTTCAAGCCAAAGCTCGGCGGGTTGTACAACAGGCATCGACACTTCCATCGCACCCGCCTTGTCCATCTCCTCGCGCACTACTTCGGTTACCTTACGCAGCACTCTGAGGCCTAGTGGCAGCCACGTATAGAGTCCTGTTGCCAGTTTGCGGATAAGGCCCGCTCGGATCATGAGTTGGTGGCTGGCAGTTTCTGCGTCCGAGGGGGTTTCTTTCACGGTCGCAAGAAGGTATTCACTGGCGCGCATCGCGGGGTATTCCTTGTTAATGATGGGGTGTTGCTAGGGTAGAATCTTAAAACAAAAAGGCAGCCCTCGGGCTGCCTTCGTAGCGATTGTCTCGCCGCCTCTGCGCTCGTGTGGTTACATAAGCGGCGGCTTAGAGCAAATCACTAGACTGCGAAGTCCTTGAGCTTCTTAAGAGGAAGCACTTTGACGCGAGTCGTCGCAGGCTTCTTAGGAATATCCATAAGTTCACCTGGCTTGAAAGGGTTGAGTACGTTCTTGCGCGCCGGGCGAGCAGGGCGAACCACTGATTTGATCTTTAATAGGCCTGGGAGAGTGAACTCACCGACGGCGCGCTTTTTAACATGACGTTCGATCAACACAGCTAACTCTTCAATAACAGCCGCAACGTCTTTCTTGCTTATGTCGGTGTTGCTTGCAATTTCGTTGAGTATTTCAGTTTTCGTATACTTCTTTTGGATTGCTGGAGCCTTGCGTGCAACGGGTGCAGCTTTCGCTTTCGCAGCAGCTTTTTTAGGAGATTTTTTAACAGCCATGCCCATTCTCTTCTGTAAAGTCAGTTAATAGGGGTTTTTTTACAATGAGGAAATTACTAAGATGCTGCAGTAACACCCCTCAACGCGCTCTTTATAAAACATTCATCCTATGCTCGCAAGCGTTTGCCCCTTTATTTTTCGGTATAAGCTGAACAAATCTGCCTCTTTTGATGCGCACGCAATCCATTGTGAGCGAAACGAGTAAATTGGTAACCTTCTTGCCTCGGTTAGCAAAGGTCTTCGTGTTGCTCTCTGGCGACGATTGAAATTAACGGAAAAGGATTGTTGAACGAGGCGAATCGAGGGTGATGCTGATTTCCGAACTAGGTTATAATTCACTGTTGACCAACAAGAGCCGTGTTTCCGAAGCGTGGCTGCGGCGGCCAGTTTGGTTTTTAAAGTAAGCAGGAACTGATAAATGCCTATTTATGAATATCGCTGCGTAAGCTGCGAGCACACAATGGAAGCGCTCCAGCGCATGAGCGATGACCCTCTTAAGGTCTGCCCATCCTGCGGCAAAGAGACTCTAAGCAAAATGGTTTCTGCTGCGAGTTTCAGGCTCAAGGGTGGAGGGTGGTACGAAACCGACTTTAAGACCGGCAAGAAGAAGCAGTTAGCGGATTCTGGTTCGGGCCCAGGCGGAGGTTCAGACTCGGGGTCGAAGACACCAACACCAAAGGCCGCCAGCTAAGAATTCAGCAGTTGTGCACGTAAGTTAAGTGCCAAGACATTAAATCGAGCAGCACGCCATGGGGCTAATTCAAATCCACTGGCGCGACAATACGACTAATTAGGGAAAAGTTATGCGCAGCAACTATTGCGGTGAGCTAAACGAAACATTCGTAGGTCAACAAGTGGAACTCTGTGGATGGGTTCACCGCCGTCGGGATCACGGGGGTGTCATCTTTCTGGATATCCGCGACCGCGAAGGGTTAGCGCAGGTCGTTTTCGACCCCGATACGGTAGAGGCTTTCGGGCTAGCTGAAACTGTGCGTAACGAATTCGTTGTTAAAGTAACAGGCCTTGTCCGTCCACGCCCAGAAGGCACATCGAACAGCGGGTTAGGAACAGGCGCGATAGAGGTGTTGGGCAAACAGCTTGAAATACTCAACGCAGCGGCTACCCCTCCGTTCCAGCTCGACGAGCACGCCTCTGTGGGTGAAGACATTCGCCTGCGCTATCGCTATGTCGACCTGCGCCGCCCTGAGATGACAGAGCGCCTGCGTTTCCGCTCTAAGGTGACGAACACCGTGCGTAATTTCTTCGATGAAAACGGCTTTATTGATGTTGAAACTCCGCTTCTGACAAAGGCAACGCCCGAAGGTGCGCGCGACTATCTTGTCCCTAGCAGAACTCACCCTAACCGTTTCTTTGCACTGCCGCAGTCGCCCCAGCTTTTCAAGCAGATTCTTATGGCGGCAGGCATGGATCGTTACTATCAGATCGCCAAGTGTTTCCGCGATGAAGACCTGCGCGCCGATCGTCAGCCCGAGTTCACCCAGATCGATGTTGAAACATCGTTCATGGACGAAGAGCAGATTATGACGACGATGGAAGGCATGATTAGCGGTGTCTTCAAAAAGCACTTAGGCGTCGATCTTGGCGAATTCCCTCGCATGCCGTTCTCGGAAGCAATGAACCGCTACGGCTCAGATAAGCCAGATCTGCGTATCGATCTCGAACTTGTCGACATCGCTGATTTGATGAAAGACGTCGACTTCAAAGTCTTTAGCGGCCCTGCGAACGATGCCGAGAGTCGCGTCGTTGCTTTGCGCGTGCCGGGTGGCGTCGAGATCAGTCGCAAATCGATCGATGAATACACCAAATATGTCTCTATATACGGAGCCAAAGGGTTGGCTTGGGTTAAGGTCAATGACCGCGCCGCTGGATTAGCAGGCCTGCAGTCCCCGATCCTTAAGTTTATGCCAGATGCCGTTGTCGAGGCGCTTCTAGAGAAGCTCGGTGCCGAGACCGGCGACATTATCTTCTTTGGAGCGGATAAGGCCAAGGTCGTTAACGAAGCGATAGGTGCGCTGCGAATCAAAGTCGCCGAAGACCTAGGGCAGGTCAAAGACTGTTGGGCGCCTCTTTGGGTTGTCGATTTCCCCATGTTCGAAACGAACAGCGAAGGCAACCTCACGTCACTACATCACCCGTTTACAGCGCCGGCCTGTTCAGTTGATGAGCTGAAAAGCGCCCCTGCAACGGCTCTTTCTCGTGCCTATGACATGGTGCTCAATGGCACTGAATTGGGCGGTGGCTCTATTCGTATCAATAAGCCCGACATGCAGCAGTCTGTCTTCGAAGTCTTGGGTATTGGCGAAGAGGAAGCACAAGAAAAGTTTGGTTTCTTGCTCGATGCGCTAAGTTTCGGATGCCCGCCCCACGGCGGCATCGCTTTCGGTCTTGATCGTCTGATTATGCTGATGACTGGCGCAACCTCGATACGCGATGTTATCGCCTTCCCTAAGACTCAGTCTGCGGCGTGTCCGCTCACCGAGGCACCAGGCGAGGTGTCTACAAAGCAGCTGCGTGAGCTAAATATTCGGCTGCGCGAACAGCCCAAGCCCGAAGCAGAGGCTTAAAAAAGAGGGGTTCTAGAGTAGGGCTTGGCCTATTAAAGTAGGTCGATACCCAAACGAGTGAAAACCCAACGCGTGAATAATAGGGGCGCCTAAGTCGCACCCTGAGGATACGAACACACGGGAGTGAAGCATGGCGGGTCATAGTAAATGGGCGAATATCAAGCATCGCAAGGCAGGACAAGACGCCAAGCGAGGCAAGGTTTTTACCAAAATAATCCGTGAGCTCACGGTTGCGGCAAAGTCTGGTGGCGGCAATGTGGCCGATAATCCTCGTCTGCGCGCGATCATGGATAAGGCGCTTGCCGCTAATATGACCCGCGATACTATCGATCGTGCAGTCGCGCGTGGCGCGGGCACTGCCGAAAACGAAAACCTCGAAGAGCTAGACTACGAAGGCTATGGCCCCGGCGGCGTGGCGATTCTTGTCGAAACTCTGACCGACAATAAAAATCGCACCGTGGCGGAGGTAAGGCATTGCTTCAGCAAATACGGTGGTAGCCTCGGCACTAACGGGTCGGTTGCGTATTTGTTCGAGCGTACCGGTATTATTAGTTTTCCCGAAGGCGCAGACGAAGAGCAGATAATGGAGATTGCGCTCGAGGTTGGCGCACACGATATTACGACTAACGAAGATACGAGTGTCGATGTGTTAACCACGCTCGAGACCTTTGGCGCGGTGCAGGATGCACTCAAGAAGGCTGGGCTAGAATGGGTCAATGCCGAAATGACGATGCTGGCATCGACGCACGCTGAGCTCGATCTCTCCGGCGCCGAATCGCTGCTCAAGATGATCGACCATATGGAAGACCTTGACGATGTTCAGAATGTCTACCATAACGGCAATATCTCGGACGAAATCGCCACACAGATTTAAGCTGCAGCTCCAGAGCTGCACCGTTTCTATTAGCCCCAACAGGTAATCACGGTAACGAGACGATGGCGATTTTTCTGGGTATCGACCCCGGCTCGAGGGTCACCGGCTATGGCCTCGTTAATGCGGTTGGCAACCGTCTCGAATTCGTCGGCTGCGGTCGTATAAAAACCTCCTCTGAGTCGCAACCTGAGCGGCTCAAAACTATTTTCGACGGAATATGCAGTGTTATCGAGGAATTTTCTCCTCAGTATGCGGCGGTCGAAGAAGTCTTTATGGGTAAAAACGCCGCGTCTGCGCTCAAGCTAGGGCAGGCGCGCGGAAGCGCCATGGTGGGATGCCTTCATCATAACCTCGAGGTGGGTGAATATTCGGCGAGGATGGTAAAGCTTGCTGTAGTCGGCTCGGGCTCGGCAACAAAAGCACAGGTTCAACACATGGTTAAGGCGATACTCGGTATCGATGATACACTCGCCGAAGACGCAAGCGATGGCCTTGCTATTGCCATTTGCCACGCAAATACGCACGCCAGTTTAATAAAAATGGCGGGCGCTAACCGCTTCAGCAGGAAACGCTTCAAGTGATAGGACGGATTCGCGGGATTCTTATAGAGAAACAGCCGACCGATATTCAGGTAGAAGTCGCTGGTATCGCCTATGAGGTGCAGGTGCCCATGAGCACGCTGTTTAAACTGCCCGAGGTTGGCGATACGGTGACGTTACACACGCACTTTGTCGTGCGTGAAGATGCGCAGCAGCTGTTCGGCTTCATTGAGTTGAAGGACAAGACCTTGTTTAGGACGTTGATCAAAGTCAACGGTGTTGGACCGAAAATGGCACTTGGCATTCTCTCGAGTGTGGATTCTGACGCGCTCGTCGGCTTGGTGCTGAGTAACGATATTGCCGCGCTTGTTGCGATGCCAGGGATCGGGAAAAAGACTGCCGAACGGTTGGTTATTGAGCTTCGCGATAAAATTAAAGACTGGGAGACGGCGGGTGGCTCTGCAGCGGTGACAGGAGCAAAGGTTGCCTCGCCCAATGCCGCGTCGGCAGCGCGTGAGGCCGAAACAGCGCTTGTTAGCCTTGGTTACAAGCTTCCACAGGCTGCGCGAGCGATTGCTGCAGTGCAGAAAGACAGGCCAGAAATTGTAAGTAGCGAAGAGCTTATTCGTTTCGCATTAAAGAGCATGGCTTAATTAGGCGATTTTTAGGAACTGCGATGCAATGATAGAAGACCGATTAATTTCTGCCGACAGCTCTCGCACCGAAGAGTCGCATGACCGCGCGATTCGCCCGCTTTCGCTGCAAGACTATATTGGCCAAACTGAGGTCAAGCAGCAGATGGAAATTTTTATTCATGCTGCACGCGGCCGCGGAGAGCCTCTAGATCACACGCTCGTGTTTGGCCCACCCGGCCTCGGCAAGACGACGCTGGCGAATATCATCGCCAATGAGCTTAAAGCCAATATCAAGGCAACCTCGGGTCCGGTGCTCGAGAAGGCCGGCGACTTAGCTGCGATGCTGACGAATCTCGAAGCCGGGGACGTGCTGTTCATCGACGAAATTCATCGCATGAGCCCGGCAATCGAGGAAATTCTCTATCCTGCGATGGAAGACTATCAACTCGACATAATGATAGGCGAAGGCCCTGCTGCGCGCTCGATTAAGCTTGAGCTGCCGCCTTTTACCCTTGTGGGAGCGACCACGCGGGCAGGGCTGCTGACCTCACCACTGCGTGATCGCTTCGGCATTATTCAGCGCTTGGAGTTTTATTCGCTCGAAGAGCTCACCACAATTGTGACGCGCTCTTCTCGAATACTGGGTACCCAGATCGATCAATTCGGCGCGACAGAGATCGCACGTCGCTCGCGCGGCACGCCACGCATTGCAAATCGTCTGCTGCGACGCGTGAGAGACTATTCCGAGGTCAAGTCAGACGGGGCGATCGGCGCCGCTGAGGCTGCTGCTGCGCTTGATATGCTAAGCATCGACAGCAATGGCTTCGACCACATGGACCGCAGGCTGCTTATGACTATGATCGAGAAATTCGACGGTGGGCCAGTCGGTATCGACAGTTTGGCAGCAGCGATCAGCGAGGAGCGGGACACCATCGAAGATGTTCTCGAACCCTATCTTATCCAACAAGGGTTTATCATGCGGACTCCGCGCGGGCGCGTTGTGACTCAACATGGCTATCGCCACTTCGGCTTAAAGCCGAATCAGAGCAGTGCGGAGTTGTTCGACAGCCTCGAGACGGCTGGCTCCTCCGAGTCCGAGCCTTAGCCTGCCATCATCTAGCCTGAGTGTTTCATGCCATTGCTAGACTCTCGCGGCGCAGTGCCATCTTCCGAGCGTATACTTCTTGCGTGGAACCTTCCGAAAGAGCAAAACTATTTCCCTCTTCTGCCGAGAATACTAGGTGAAGCGGCGGATAGGCTGCAGCCGACTACTGTCTAAAAGTTACGTGGTTACGCCTGCTCATCAGACTCTGGAGAAATAAGAAGTGAACGAAGCGATCAGTCCAATTCAGCTCATACTCGAGGCAACGTTGCCGGTGCAACTGGTAATGCTCTCTTTATTAGTGCTCTCGATTTTGTCATGGGTAATGATAGTACAGCGAGCGATGGTGCTAAACGCAGCGTCTCGCGGTGTTCAGAGTTTTGAGGAGCGTTTTTGGAGTGGCATGGATCTCAGTCAGCTCTATAAAGAAGGCACTCAGATGCAGCGCGACGACGTGCCTATTGTAGGCATCGAAAACATTTTTCGCGCAGGCTTCAAAGAGTTTATGCGCTTGAGGCAGCAGGCTTCGGTCGACAAAGAGGCGATTATGGAAGGTGCGCAGCGTGCGATGCGCGTGGCCTTTTCGCGCGAAGAGGAAAAGCTCGAACGTCATTTGGCGTTTCTGGCCTCGGTAGGCTCGGTCTCACCTTATGTTGGGTTATTTGGCACTGTGATCGGTATTATGAATTCGTTTATTGGCTTGGCGAGTCAAACGCAGGCGACGCTTCAAGTCGTTGCGCCAGGTATCGCAGAGGCGCTAATCGCAACGGCAATGGGGTTGTTTGCCGCAATTCCTGCGGTGGTCGCCTATAACCGATATTCCTCGTCGGTTGATACCATCACTGGCAGCTATGTCACGTTTACCGACGAGTTTTCAAGCATTCTCCATCGTCAGGTTCACAGCGAATAGCAACGGCTGCTGAGACTAAATTATGGATATAATTGCCCGCAAAAAACGCAAGCCAATGGGAGACATAAACGTCGTTCCCTATATCGATGTGATGCTCGTTCTTCTCATCGTCTTTATGGTCACTGCACCTCTGCTTAACCAGGGCATTGATGTAGAGTTGCCTCAAGCGAATAATGAGCCGCTGAGCATAGATGAGAATCAAGCAACCCTTGTCGTCTCTATTACCTCAGCGGGTGAATATTATTTAAGCATAGGCGCTACCGGTGAAGATCGCCAGGCGACGAGCTTGGAGGGAGTCGGTGAGCAAGTAGGAAAAATTGTGGCTGCGAACCCTGAAATACAAGTGCTAGTCGAAGGGGATACGACAGCCGACTGGGGCGCAATGATTCAGCTACTCACTACACTGCAAGCGGTAGGTGTTGCTAACCCTAATTTCATCACTCAGCCACTCGATTCGCAATAGAGTAAAGGAGAGGGGAGAGGAATGCCTTCACTGCGCGAATTACTCGGCTTCGGTAAATCAGAGGGGGCCAATAATCTGGTGATTCTCAATGGCTACCCACTCGCTGTCGTCGTGGCTATTTCTCTGCATATTCTCCTTCTGGGCGGGCTAGTTTACTTGCAAAGTAGCAGTCAATCACAAGCACTGGAACTGATACAGCCGACTGTGATCAAGGCGCTACTGATCGAAGAAAATCCTCAAATCACCAATCAGCGCAATCAAGACAATCGGCGATTGGAGGCTAAGCGCAAAGAAACCGAACGCGCCAATGCTGCGGCGCAGAAGAAGCGCGAAGAACAGGCTGCCGAGAGAAAGCGGCAAGAGGAGGCAGCGCAGAAGCGCGAGCAGCAGCAAGTCGCAAAACAGCGCGACGACGCCAAAGCTAAAGCAGAACGCGAAAAAACGCTGGCAGAAGAAGAGCGTAAGAAGCGAGAAGCCGGAAGTCAGCGAGAGGCCGAAAAAAGGCGCGAAGAGCAGGCTCAGCGCGAGCGTGAATCTCGGCAACAAAGAGAGCGCGAGGACGCGCAAGACGCGGCTGCTGCCGAGGCAGCAAGCAGTGAGTTCGAATTAATCCAAAGTGCGACGGGCCTAATTCAGCAGCTCGTGACAGAAAATTGGTCTCGACCACCGAGCGCGCGTAACGGGATGCGAGCAATTATTCAGATCAAAATGCTGCCAACGGGTGAACTAGTTGATGTCATAATTACTCAGTCGAGTGGCGATCCCGCATTCGATAGATCTGCAGAAAATGCGGTCTATCGCGCTGCGCCTTTTGCCGAATTAACCGCGCTACCAATTCGCGTTTTTAACCAAAATTTCCGCACGCTGTCACTCATCTTCCAGCCAGAGGACTTGCTTAACTAATGAATCTTAATCGCACTTTCCCGCTTCTCTTTGTTATCAGTGTCTTAATGAGTTTTTCAGTCAGGGCTGAGCTTAGTATTCAAATTACTCAAGGTATCGACAATCCGATTCCCATCGCGGTTGTGCCTTTCTCTTGGGAGGGAAGCGGTGTCCTCGACGAAGATATTGGGGAGATTGTGACGGCGGACCTTCAGCAGGTAGGCGAATTTCGCGCCCTCTCTCCTTCGAATATGCTCGCTTTGCCGCGCGAGGAGCGCGAGGTTTATTACCGTGATTGGAGCGTTCTGGCACAGGATTATCTGCTTGTCGGTAAAGTGCAGCGCGCACCGGGGAGCGAGTTAATTCAGGTGCAGTACGAGTTCTTCGATATTAATCGAGAAATAAAACTCGCAGGTGAGGTGCTCACCGGAACGACTTCGCAGCTGCGCGACATTGGTCATGAGATAAGCAATGTGGTGTTCGAACTCGTAACAGGTACCCGTGGCGCGTTCACAACACAAATACTCTATATTGTCAGTGAGTTTGTGAGCCCTGAGGTTTCCTACTTTCGCCTCGAGAAGGCTGACTATGATGGTCGTCGAGCACAGGTGCTGCTGGAATCTCGGGAGCCCATCATGTCGCCTAGTTGGTCGCCAAATGGGCAGGACATCGCGTATGTGTCGTTCGAAACTGATTTGCCGCGAATCTACACGCAGAATATAGCGACAGGACAGCGGCGTCAGATCACCAATTTCCCCAATATCAACAGTTCACCAGTGTGGTCGCCCGACGGTACTAAGCTTGCGATGGTGTTGTCTAAAGACGGCAGTCCAGACATCTATGTGCAAGACCTGCTGAGCAACGAGTTGATTCGGATAACCGATCACCCGGCTATTGACACCGAGCCTGCTTGGTCGCGAGATGGTCGCTCGCTCGTGTTCATGTCCGACCGTACGGGACAGCCTCAGATTTATCAAATGGAAATAGGGGCGAGTACCTACGACGTTGAACGACTCACTTATGACTGTTTCCACTGCGCGAAAGGGCAGTTTTTGCCAGATGGAGTGAACTTGGTGCATGTCAGAAGAGAGACTCGGCAGAGCCCGGAATATCAGATTTCGATTATGAACGTCGAAACTCTGCGGGTTATCACGCTCACCTCGACGAAGTTCGATGAGTCGCCAAGTGTGGCGCCTAACGGCAGCATGATTATGTACGCAACCAAGTTTAATGGCCGTGGTGTGCTCGACGCTGTGTCAATCGATGGGCGAGTAAAATTCAGGTTGCCTTCATCGCGCGGCGACGTGCGCGAGCCAGCTTGGTCGCCTTATCTTAATTAGTGTGAGGGGAGGCGCCGTTTTTTTTGCTAAGAATCGATATTTCTTGCAAGTTTTTCGCGATTCCGCCGATTTATTCCAATTAGAACGTGCTGCTTTTGGCACAGTGTATAAAATCTGAGAGGATCAATCGGCATGATGCCCATCAAGAATCTAATAAAGTCAGTTGTAATCGGTTTCGTGCTCGTAAGCCTTGCAGCCTGTAAATCATCGATTGATGCTGAAACAGAAGTGACTGACGCCGGGTCTATGGGCAGTACTTCGAGTGAATCGACTTCTTCGGCTGCGCAAGCAAGTGGCGCAGGCACAAGCGGCCGCTTAAGTGCCGAGCAAATTCAAGCAGAAAATGCGCTGCGCCAAACGGTGTTTTATTTCGACTTCGATATTGCTGAATTCCGTGGCGCTGACAGAGAAACATTGATGTATCACGCGCGCGATCTGTCCGCTAATCCTAGCAAGCGGTTGCGCTTAGAAGGACACGCAGACGAGCGTGGGACTCGTGAATACAACTTAGCACTAGGCGAGCGTCGAGCGAACAGTATTCTCAACTACCTGATCGTCAATGGCGCCTCGCGCTCACAGATCGAAGTGGTTAGTTACGGCGAAGAAAGGCCTGCTATGACTGGCCAATCCGAGCGTGTGTACAATCGCAATCGCCGGGTTGAAGTCGTCGCGCGCTAAAAATGTGTCGGCGCGTTGCCCTCAGCGTATGGCTCGCCTAAACTACTCGGTCTAGTCATTCCCTTTGGAGCTCGGCGCAGCCATGAATTTACGTCATACCCAGACTGTCACAACCCACCGGTCACTCTACGGAAGGGCCTTCAGGGTGAGTGTAGCTGTCACGCTATTGACCGCTGTGGCAGCCGCACAGACTGCGTTCTCTCAATCGTCCAATGATGCAATGTCGTTATTGTTGGACCAGAATCGCCAGCTACAGGCTGAGATTCAAGCACTTCGCGGGCAACTGGACGAACAGGGCTTCGAGATTAAGAAGCTGCAGCGAGATTCGCTTAATCGCTATACCGATGTCGATCAGAGGCTAAGCGATCTTGAGGTTGCGGCACCGCAGACAGCACCTCCTGCTACAGCACAGCGTGCTCAAGGTGGAACGCCCGCAGTGAATCAGGCGCCTTCTCAGCCTTCTCCAAACGCCTCTACACGGCCTTCTTTGCAGCCGGCCGTGCTCAGTGAGCAGCAGCTCTATCAGATGGCTTATGATTCAGTTATTAACAGCCACTTCGAGCGCTCTATCGCCGAATTCGATCAGTACCTTGGGCAGTACCCTGAGGGTCGATTCGTGACCAATGCGCATTATTGGAAAGGGCAGGCCTACCTCTATCTCGAGCGTTTCGAAGAAGCGCGCAGCGCCTATGAAATAATCCTAGAGCAGTACGCGGATTCGAGTAAGTTACCCGATGCGATGTACGGATTAGGCCTTGCCTATCAAGGTATGGGAAATATCCAGCGCGCAAGACAGATGCTTACCGATATCAAGCGTCGCTTTCCCAACACAGGGGTTGCGAACCTCGCCGACACCCGACTGCTTTCGCTGTGAGTAGTGGTCTGAGTGTACGCCTAACTGAAATTTTCCACTCCCTGCAAGGCGAGGCGCGCACCGTTGGTCGTCCGACTGTTTTCGTTCGACTCACTGGCTGTCCGCTGCGCTGCACCTACTGCGATACGGCTTATGCATTCGAAGGAGGGAAGCAGCACTCGCTCGACTCTGTTCTCGCGCAGGTGGCCGAACATTCTGCTGACTATGTCACGGTGACGGGCGGCGAGCCCCTCGCTCAGCCCGCAGCGATTCAGCTTATGCAAAGGCTTTGCGATGCCGGCTACCAAGTTTCTCTGGAAACTGGGGGAGCAATGCCAATCGATGACGTAGATGATCGCGTGTCTATTGTTCTTGATCTCAAAACCCCAGCCTCGGGCGAATGTGATAGGAATCTGCTCGCCAACGTTCCCCTGCTGCGTCCTAAAGATCAGGTTAAATTTGTCATCTGCGACCGCGGTGACTATGAATGGTCGAAGGCTCAGGTTCACATGCATGATCTGGGATCGCGGGTAGACGATATTCTGTTTTCACCCTCCTATGAGGAGCTTGCACCCGCACTACTCGCGCAGTGGGTGCTCGAGGACGGGCTTAAGGTGCGGATGCAATTGCAACTCCACAAGCAAATTTGGGGCGATAAAAAAGGCGTTTAACGCCAGCCTCCAATGATCCACTCAAGGAAATCGAGAGAATGAAGAAGGCCATTGTCCTTGTCTCCGGCGGACTCGACTCGGCGACCTGCTTAGCTATCGCTCAGGCCGAGGGCTACGCCTGTTACGCGCTCAGTTTCGATTACGGTCAACGTTCGGCGAGCGAGCTCAATGCAGCTGCACGGCTGTCTGAGACGGCAGGTGTTATCGCTCATAAAACGTTGCCCATAGACATGGGGGCTATCGGCGGGTCGGCGCTGACAGATCGCAGTATCGCAGTGCCCGAAGAGGAGACCTTGGGCATTCCAGTGACATATGTTCCGGCTCGCAACACCGTATTTTTGAGTTACGCACTTGCCTGGGCCGAAGTTGTCGAAGCCGAGGCAATTTTTATTGGTGTGAATGCGTTAGATTATTCTGGTTATCCTGATTGCCGACCCGAGTATATTGATGCGTTTCAATCACTGATTAATCTTGCAACCAAAGCGGGAGTCGAAGGCAAAAATATCGTGCTCAGAACGCCATTAATAGACTTAACTAAAGCAGAGATTATTGGCGTGGGACTAAAGCTCGGAGTTGATTACGCCGCCACAGTTTCATGCTACCAAGCAGACGCCGAAGGGCGCGCATGCGGTCTCTGCGACAGCTGCAGACTGAGAACAAAAGGCTTCGCCGATGCACAGTCGCAAGATCCTACGCGTTATCGCTAAATAATCGAAAAAAATGTCGATTGTGACTTGTCTTTTTTTGATTTGATAGTACTATGACGCCCCTTCACGGGCCGTTAGCTCAGTCGGTAGAGCAGTTGGCTTTTAACCAATTGGTCGTGCGTTCGAGTCGCACACGGCCCACCATTTTCCCCGTGATCTTCGTCTAAGTTCCCTCGCATCGCAACGAGGAAACTTAGGCAGATCTCTTCGTTCTCTGCATTCGTATAGCCATGTTAGAATGACTTCATTGGCCCTGACAGAGAGCGCAGCATGCAAGAAATCACTCAACCCCCAGTGACTCCCGAACGCTTAGCCGCTGACACGCAACTTGTGAAATCTTATCTCGATAAGATAGACGCGCTTCAGGTGGAGTCCCTCAGTGCTGCATCTACCGCCGACTATAAACAACGTATTCTTGATGCGCTAAATGCTAGCGGCGCAAAAATGGTCGCGCATTATTACACGGATCCCGTGCTCCAAGATCTTGCCGAGGAGAGTGGCGGTTTTGTTGGAGACAGTCTCGAAATGGCTCGCTTCGGCCGAGATTGCGCCGCCTCGACATTGGTCGTTGTGGGCGTTCGTTTCATGGGCGAGTCAGCGAAAATTTTAAGCCCAAACAAGCGCGTCATCATGCCAACGCTTGAGGCAACGTGCTCTTTAGATATCGCCTGCCCAATTGATGAGTTCTCCGCGTTTTGTGACGCAAACCCAGACCGAACGGTGGTTGTTTATGCGAACACCTCGGCAGCGGTTAAGGCGCGCGCCGACTGGGTGGTGACGTCGAGCATTGCGCTGGAAATTGTCGAGCACTTAATGGAGCGCGGTGAGAAAATACTGTGGGCGCCAGACCGGCACTTGGGGCGTTACATTCGCGAGTCGACAGGCGCTGATATGCTGCTCTGGGATTCGGCTTGCATAGTTCATGAAGAATTCAAAGCGCGGGGTCTGCGAGACATGCGCGCACTTTATCCCGACGCAGCTGTGCTGGCGCATCCTGAGTCACCTGCGGAGGTGTTGGCAATTGCCGATGTAGTTGGCTCTACCACGCAGCTTATTAAAGCCTCGCAGTCGTTACCTAACACGCAGTTTATTGTCGCCACTGACCGCGGCATTTTTCACAAATTACAGCAACTTTCGCCCGAGAAAGAATTTATCGTCGCGCCCACTGCGGGTAACGAAGCTACCTGCAGAAGCTGTGCTAGCTGTCCATGGATGGGTATGAACACTCTGCCAACCTTGCTCTCATCGCTTGAAGAGATTCAGGCTTTGCCGATCAGAGGGGCGTTATCGAACGAAGTGTTTGTTGACGCGGCATTAGGTGAAAGAGCGATGGAACCATTGCAGCGAATGCTCGATTTTGCCGCTGAAAATGCGTTGAAGGTAAGAGGCAAAGCTTAGCTAGCCCTGCAATGCGCGTTGCTGGTCTTCGAGGGTATTGATACGCTCGCGAAGCCTTGCCTCGACCGCCGCGCCAGACCCCTGGTCAACCTCTATTCTGAGCGCAAATTGAAGCTGTTGGCGCGCGTTACGAAAGTCTCCAAGCAGTCTAAAATATTCGGCCCGCGCTTGATGCACCTCGCTAATATTTCCAGCCTGACCTTGCGTCTCTGCAAGCATGGCCCACAGGTGATGATCGTCCGGACGCAATACCGCGTGGCGTTGCAATACTACTGCCGCTTCGTTGTAGTTTCGCGCCGCAATTAGCGCCTCGGCATACGCTGTGGTGAGCGCGTGATTGTTAGGATTGATCTGCAGGTGCCGCGTTAAAAACGCGCGCGCCTGACCTGGCTCGTTCTGCTTTGTTAATATTTCAGCCTGCGTCACGACATAGCTAATTCTGTTGGGCTCTTTTGAGAGCAGCGGAGCCAGTGTTGCGCTCGCCCCTGCGTAATTTCCTGCCTCCCAAAGGGCGACAGCCAGGCCGTAGCGGTTAGCGTCGCGAGTAAAGGAATTTGTGCTGTTAGTGAGCGCTCTGCGCATTTCGTTCACTAAGGCGCCTTTGTCCTCAGCGTAGTGACCTACGACGCGAGCTTTCACAATTTGGTACTCAAGGTCCTCTTGATAAGATCGCTCGGGGTAGCGAAATTCGCGACTCCTTGCATCTGAAATCCGCGACTCTGTTACCGGGTGCGACAGAAGAAATTCTGGAGGACGTCGACCGAAGCGATTAATTGCGATCAGGCGCTCGAAGAGAGACGACATGCCCTCGGGGTCAAAGCCTGCGTTGAACATCGTGTCCTGGCCGATGCGATCGGCTTCGGCTTCGTTGCTGCGGCTAAAACGAAGTTGGTTTTCTAGCGCGCGACCCTGAGCGGCGGCAAGCGCGGCGGCGCCGTGTCCTGCATCCGACGTTGCCATTACGATAACGCTTGCCAATAGGCTTGCCATTTGCGGTACGCGGCCGGCTTGGGCTTCATCGATGCCGCGAGCAAAATGGCGCTGGCTGACATGAGAAATTTCATGGGCCATTACCGACGCAAATTCGGCCTCAGTCTGCGCATTCAGGAAAAGCCCCGTATTCACGCCAATAATCCCTCCGGGCGCGGCGAAAGCATTGAGCTCTTCGCTGTCGATAACGACAAACGAAAGGCGATGGTCCTGCAGTTGGCTCCTCGAGGCGAGCTTGTAAGTGACATTCTCGAGGTAGTTATTGAGTAGCGGATCCGGAATAGTCGGTGCGCCGCGGCGGATACTCGCCAAAAACTGCTGGCCTATGGTGAATTCTTGCTCGAGCGACACGGTGCCCGAAATCCGATCGCCAAGTGATGGGAGGGTGTTCTGCGCGCTGAGTGACGGTGAGATCATCAATAGCAAGATGAAGGTTGTTAAGACGTAATTGGCGAGCTCGCGCGGCGCCGTGTCACAGCGTTCGGTTACTCGCCCTAAAAGGGCAGTTAAACGGCTATAGTTGGACGAATGGCTCATGGTGTTTAGGGTGATTCTCCGTGCGGCAGAAGGAAATAGACGCCTTCTCGTCATATTACTGAAATACTCTCAAAATTAAAGCCTTAGATCATAGGCATTAGTAGCTAATGCTTGATAAAATAATCACATGGAACTAAAAAGCGATATTCAGTTAGACCTCAGCGGCCTGCAGTGTCCAATGCCTTTGCTCAGGGCTAAACTCGCGCTCAATTCGATGACATCGGCGCAGGTACTAAAGGTGACAGCAACCGACCCTGCCTCGGAGAAAGACTTTAAGCTGTTTGCCACGCAGAGTGATAATGAAATCTTAGATTTTAAAAAAGACGCAGCGGCGTATTTCTACTGGATTCGTAAGGCCTAGCCTCCGCCCCATTGGAGGGCTAAAAATGAAAAAGCTTGTGCAGGACTTTTACGATCGCTACTTCCACGACGAAGAATCGATTATTTTGCTGTTACTGCTCACAGTAGGGCTGACTGTGCTGCTGACACTAGGCGGTGTTCTTGCGCCGCTAATGACAGCAATCATCGTCGCCTACCTAATGCAGGGACTGGTCAACGCGCTGTTAAAGTATGGGTTGTCTGGCCGACTCGCGTTTGTTCTGGTGTATGTTTTGTTCATCGGGCTTTTTCTCGTTCTTCTTTTCTTCCTACTTCCGCAGGCTTGGAATCAGCTGAGGCGCTTAATAGGCGAGCTTCCAAACCTATTCAGTCAGTGGCAGGCCTCGCTTATGCTGCTGCCGGATCGTTACCCCAGTTTGTTCTCAGAGTCTCAGATTCAGGAGTTTATCCTTGGGGTCCGCGGAGAATTGGGCGGCTATGGGCAAGTCATTCTTGAGTATTCACTCGCCAGTATTCCCGGGATTATCGATTGGGTAATTTTCCTCATTTTGGTTCCGATTCTGGTGTTTTTTGTCATGAAAGATAAGGCGCAGCTCATTGACTGGGCTGGTAATTTCCTGCCGCGTAATCGCCCATTAATGAGCAAGATCTGGCACGAGATGGACCAACAAATATCGAATTATGTGCGAGGTAAGGGGCTCGAAATCATCATCGTTGGTCTCGCAAGTTTCCTTCTTTTCGAGGTGTTGGGTCTCAACTACGCACTGCTATTGTCGGTGTTGGTCGGCATTTCGGTTATCGTGCCTTACATCGGTGCCACCGTAGTGACCGTGCCGGTTGCAGCGGTTGCGTTTGTGCAATGGGGCATAGGCGGCGAGTTTTACACAGCGATAGTCGCGTATGGCATCCTCCAGCTAATCGACGGAAATGTCTTGGTGCCGATAATCTTTTCTGAGGCGGTAAATCTTCACCCCGTCGCCATCATTTCCTCGGTGCTCATATTTGGAGGCATTTGGGGGTTGGCAGGTGTATTCTTTGCTATCCCGCTGGCAACCTTGATCAAAGCTGTCATTAATTCGTGGCCAAGCAAAGTGGCCGCAGAATCGGTGCTTTCCTCAGAGTCGTCCGCCACAGAAAGCTAGCCTTGATGCGGAAACTAACGCCTAGCAATTTCACCCAGTAATGAAGTGCTGCCCCCGGGGCGGCGTAAGGATAACAACCGATGTTGCGAGACAGTGATAATGCGAAAGGGACGCCAAGCGGCAGTCTGGTAGCGATAGTTACGCCAATGATGGAAGGTGGACATATCGATCTGCCAGCTTTCGATAGATTGATCGAATGGCATATCAACAGTGGCACACATGGTATTGTCGTTGTGGGCACAACAGGCGAGTCGGCGACGCTTAGTTCTCAAGAACACATTGATCTTATCGAACACTGTGTCAAACGCGTTGCAGGTCGCGTGCCCGTCATCGCCGGCACGGGTTCAAACAATACAGCAGAGGCGTTGTTGTTCACTGCAGAGGCGAAAGAGCGTGGCGCCGATGCGTGTCTCTTGGTTACGCCTTACTACACAAAACCCTCGCAGAAAGGCCTCTATCAGCACTTTAAGACGATTGCCGAAGGCGTGGACATACCGCAGATACTTTACAATGTCCCGGGACGCACGATGTGCGACCTGTCGCTCGAGACCGTCGACGCGTTGGCTGATATACCCAATATTGTAGGCATTAAAGACGCAACTGGCGATAAAGCGCGGGGCTTGGAATTGATCGCACAGTGTGGCGATCGATTAGCAGTTTACTGCGGTGAGGATGCAATCAACTGCGACCTTATATTGGCTGGCGCTAAAGGGGCGATCTCGGTGACGGCAAACGTCGCACCCGCGGAAATGTCGCGTATGTGTGAGCTCGCGCTCGCTGGCGATGCCGAGGGGGCAAAAAAGGTTGACGATACACTGCTCGCCATCCACCGAGACCTTTTTGTAGAGGCCAACCCGGTTCCTGTGAAGTGGGCACTTTGGCAAATGGGGCTCATTGGACGAGGCATTCGCTTGCCTCTCGTGGAACTCGACGAGCAATTTCACGTCAAAGTACTCGATGCGCTGCTAAATGCGGGCATCAAAGTAGGGTAGTAAAAGTAGGGTAGTAAAAGTAGTTACGATTCGCTCGTTCGAGTGTGAAGCGCACCGAACGAATAAAAAGACTCCGCTAGGAAAAGGCAATGCAACGCAGACATCACACATTCACTCGACTGATTTCGTTAGCGCTCTTAGGTGGGCTAGCCGCCTGCAGTATTCCTGGCTTGGACAAAATAGGCTTAACAGGCGAAGACGGCCTGATACGCGATCGCGTTGGAGATTACAGAGACGCACCAATTCTGCCGGAGATGGACGTACCAAGCGACCTCGATAGCTACACTATCGATCAGCTCTACGTTATTCCTCAGGCGATTGTTGCTGCGGCGGATGCCGAGCCGTTCGATGGCGTGCCAATGCCCAAGCCTATCGAGACTCGGCGGCGTGAGGGCGTCATCATTCAAAACCTTGGCGATAGCCGCTGGATACTCCTCGACGCCACGCCTGCGCAGGTATGGCCTTTGGTGCGCGATTTCTGGTCGCGGCTTAACGTGGTTTTAGACTACGAAAATCCGAGTAGCGGTATCGCTGAAACGGCGTGGGTCGAAGTGAATTCTGAGCCTCTGCTGAGACACAAATACCGAATTAGCATCGAGCCTGGACTGCATTCAGGGTATGCCGAAATTTATGTCACGCATATCTCTGACTTACGTTCAGAGCCTATACCGATTGTGGTGACGTGGCCGAAGGACTCAGATTCTGAGGACCGTGAAAAGCAGATACTCGATGCGCTTTCGCAATATGTCGCCGACCGCAATGATGTTTATCAGGCGTCATCTTCAAGTCTGCTCGCGGGCAGCATAGAGTCTGCGCGCAAGGCCAATATCATTGCCGCAGGCAGTGAAGAGGAGAAATTGGCGTTAAGGATTAATTACGGCCGCGCCTGGGTACAAGTCCGGCAGGCGATTGAACGTGCAGAAATCAAGATCGTCGATGCGAACCGCGATCAGTCGGTGATTAGCGTTAAATTTGCCGGTATCCAAGCGGACAAAGATAAGCCTGGCTTCGTCGGGAGGCTGTTAGGTCGAGGCCGAGGTGGGAACGACGCCGTGCTTCAAGACTTCGCTGTTAGGCTGCTCGATACCGGAGACACGATCGATGTGGTTATTGAAGCCCTGACCGACGGTCAGAGCGGGCATAGCCGCCTTACAATCGAGCTACTGCAAGAGATCAACGAAAACTTAACCTAGACCAGGCCTGCGCTGATGGAAACACTTTTTTTGCTCCTCCCGCTGGGCGCCGCAGTCTGCCTCGGCGCGGTCGCAGTGTTGCTGATGATTAAGTTACAGAACGCTCGCTTAACCGAGTCGAGTCTCAAGGCCAGTTTAGAGGCCATTCAGGCAACGCTTAGCACGGCGATCGAAAAAGGCGACTCAGCGAGTAGCGAGGCGATCGCGAGTCGCAACGAGCTCCAAGGCCAACGCGAAATCAATCTGGTGTTGGAGAAGACGCTAGAGCTCGAAAAGGCGCAGTTTGAGGACAAGCTCACGCTCCTTAAAGAGTCGAAAGAAGAGCTAAGCCTGCAGTTTAAAAACCTTGCCAACGAAATATTCGATGAAAAGAGCAAACGGTTCGAAGAGAAAAACCAGCAAAGTCTGTCAGCGCTATTAAATCCCCTCCAAGATAAAATCAAAACCTTCGAGAAGCGTGTCGAAGAGACTTACAGCAACGAGTCTAGAGAGCGGCATACGTTGGGCGCCGAAATTCGAAAGCTACACGAGCTCAATGACAAACTCGGTATCGAGGCGGCGAATCTGGTTCAGGCGCTTAAGGGCGACAATAAGTCGCAGGGCAATTGGGGCGAGGTAATTCTCACGAGCATTCTCGAGCGCTCTGGACTCACCAAAGGTGTCGAATACGATGCACAAGTCAGTCTCGACGCCGAAGACGGCAGCCGCTCTCAGCCCGATGTCGTCGTTCATTTGCCCGAGTCGCGAGACATTATCATAGACTCAAAGGTGTCTCTCAAAGCATGGGAAGGGTTCATCAGCGCCGAAGACCCCGATGAGAAAGAGGCGCATCTCAAACAGCACATTCAGTCTATTCGGGGCCACGTTCGTGGGCTAGCCGCGAAGAACTATCAGAACCTTATTGGTGTCAACTCGCTCGACTATGTCTTCTTATTCATGCCAATCGAATCGGCCTATTCGGTAGCGATACAAGAAGAGCCCGAGCTAAACCACGAAGCGTTTGAGAAAAACGTGATATTCGTTGGTCCGACGACACTGCTGACTACATTGAAAACCGTGCAGAATCTCTGGCGCTTGGCGCAGCAAAATCAAAATGCGAAGCAAATTGCGGAGGCGGCTGGCCGCCTTTATGACAAATTTGTTGCCTTTAGCGAAGACATCGAAGAGCTAGGAAAGCGATTGGAGGCAACCAATGCGACCTATGACAAGGCGCATAATAAATTGACTAGTGGTCGCGGCAATCTTATTTCAAGAACCGAAAAGCTGCGCGAGCTGGGTGCGAAAACAGCGAAAAAGCATAAGTCGCATGTGCTCGATAAGGCGTTAGGTATCGACGACGACGAGGAGGATGCGTCTTCTCCCGCTGCTCTTCCTCATGCCACAGACTCTCAAGAGACGCCATTTGATGAATGACACCCTTGCCGAATTATTGGCGCCAATACTAAAATTCTTGCACTGCAGTACGCCCAGCGCGTGGATCGAAGCGGCCTGTCAAAATCAGGCACTGCTCCTTGCTGACCATGCTAACTGCGAGAAAAAAGCTGCATCGACAGCGATGAACTTGATGTACAAATACACCGATAGGCCCGAGCTGCTCAAGAAAATGTCCCAGCTTGCCCGCGAGGAGCTTTTGCATTTCCAGCAGGTGGTTGAACTAATGCAGGAACGAGGCGTGCGTTATGAAGGGGTGAGTGCGTCGAGATATGCGGCCAGTTTACGAGCCCTTTCAGAGTCGACAGGGGAGGCGCAGTTAGTTGATACGCTGTTAATCGGCGCCATTATAGAGGCACGTTCTTGCGAGCGATTTGCAGCTTTAGCTCCTCATCTCGATGAAGAATTGGCAAAGTTTTACCGAAGCCTCTTAAAGTCGGAGGCGCGGCACTATGAAGATTATTTGAGTCTTGCGTCTGAGTATGCGCCTGCGGCAGGCGTTGATGTTGATGAGAGGCTCCAAGCCTTTCTAGCGGCCGAGGCGGTGCTTGTCACAAGCGACGATTCGCAGTTTAGGTTTCATTCGGGCGCTCCGCATTAACTAAACGCGCGGCTAACGCGCGCACGCGGTCGGCGGTGTGAAATTCGCACCCATATGGCGAGCAAGCTCAGCGATATCTTGGCAAGGAATAGCGTTGTTTCCAGAGAGATTTAAAGAGCGCAACGTTTTGATTCTTAGGAGTGGCGAGATGTCTTCTATGAGGTTGTTGCTTAGATTAAGCCCGCTCAACCTATCTAGTCGCTCGAGCGGAGTGAGGTTGCTTATTCGATTTTTCCCGAGGTCAATAAAACGCAAGTTCTCCAGTCGAGAAATGTTAGCCAGGTCGGTTACCTCGGAGTTAGCGCAGGCGAGGACCTGCAGCTGGTCTTCGCTTTCTATTTTTTGCTGGCGCAGGGCAAAATTGATGCAGCCTTGCAAATCTGCATTGCGCACCTCCCCTGTGTAAAGGCGATCTTGAGGATCGAACACGGCATTATTATTAATCGATACAGTATAGGGGTTAGAACACGCTGTGAGGATTGAGGTAAGCCCTAAAGCGATTAGCCACTGGCGGCTGGACCTGCGATAAAGCGAACCTTTCATTAGAATACCGAGACTGCTGATGGACATCGAATCCTCCACTGGAGCGTGACAGTACTCTCGCTCAGTTTGCTTAAACCCGCCGAGTATCGAGTGTAGCACCGTTAGCCTTGAGCGGTCTTCTGTGGCTGGCAATTGGCAGATATCCTCGCTAAACTGTGTCCAAACTATTTCTAATAGGTAGCCATGGTAAGCTTTGCTTGGTGTTAGCTGTTCAGCTGCGTTTTTAACTTCAAAGAAGGAGCACTCATGTCGAATCACTCGTCATCCACTTTATTGCCCAATCCGCTCAAAGCGAGCATTACACGCGCAGTATTAAAAGCTTCTGCAACCGCGAGCCTCTCACTAGGGCTCTCGTTGCTGCTTGCGGGCCAAGCCTCTGCACAGGAAGCGATTGACCTCGCTAACGAAGACAATCGCATTGGCTATTCTATCGGCGTGAATATCGGCCAGAACTTAGTGGCGCAGGGCATTATCGAAGGCATAGACATGAATAGTTTCGTTGCGGGTATGCGCGATGCGGCCGGCGATACGATTCAATTAAGCAATGAGGAATTGTCTGCCGCGATTCAACTTTTCCAAGAGCGGATGACAGCAGCGGCGCAGGCTGAGATGGAAGCTAATTTTGCCACTACTCAGGCATTCCTTGAGAAAAACGGCGCTAAAGAGGGTGTCGTCAGCACGGCGTCTGGTTTGCAATACGAAGTGATTTCGAGCGGCCCTGCCGACGGCGCATCGCCTACGACTAGCGACTCTGTGCTCGCGCATTATCATGGCACACTTATCGATGGAACTGTGTTCGATAGTTCAGTTGACCGTGGTGAGCCCGCTGAGTTTGGCCTTACGCAGGTAATAAGCGGCTGGACTGAAGCACTCCAGCTGATGAGCGTTGGCGATAAGTGGCGTTTATTCTTACCGCCAAATCTTGCCTACGGCGAGCAGTCACCTACACCCGCTATTCCGCCTAATTCGGCGCTAGTATTCGAAGTCGAGCTGCTCGAAATACGCTAGACTGCGTGTACTTTTTCATCCGCGGGCGCCGCTCTGGCGCTCTCGGCATACTCTTCTTTTTTAGTGTTTGTGGACTCCCATGATCGCCGACTTCAATGCTCGTCTCCTCGATTTTCTTGATTCAAGCCCAACCCCTTTTCATGCTGTCGAAAGCCTCAAAAAGAGGCTCGCAGCTTCTGGTTTCGAGCAAGTTGCCGACGGGGACAGCTGGCATTTAGAGCCCGGAGGTCGCTATTTTATTGTGCGCAACGATTCAGCGCTTGTGGCGTTTGTCTGCGGGACAGAGCCTTTAGTTGAAAACGGTATCAGAGTTGCGGGTGCGCATACCGACAGCCCCTGTTTAAAACTAAAGCCGGTTCCCGAATCCAAAAAGCAGGGGTATGTGCAACTCGGCGTCGAGGTCTACGGCGGGGCATTATTAAACCCTTGGTTCGATCGAGATCTGTCGCTTGCTGGGCGCGTGGATTATCTCGACGCAGACGGCGGGTTAAAATCGGCGCTGCTCGATCTGCGTAAGCCAATAGCATTTATTCCTAGCTTAGCAATACATCTCGATCGCACAGCGAATGAGGGCCGAAAAATAAACCCGCAAACTGAGATGGCGCCGCTTATTTCGCAGCTGGGCGAGGGCGATGATTTCTGCTTAGAGGCGTTTCTTCTCGAACAGATAAAGGCGCAGCCCGAAGGCGATTCGGCTGCGGAGGTGCTGTCGCACGAATTGATGTTCTACGATACACAGCCAGCCAAACTATTGGGACTTAAAGACGAGTTTTTAGCCTCGGCACGATTAGATAATTTATTAAGCTGTTTTCTCGCCTGTGAAGCACTTTGCGACTCGCCGGTCACGCACACCTCGATTGTGGTGTGTAATGATCACGAAGAGGTGGGTAGCGTTTCAACCTCGGGCGCGCAGGGCCCGTTGCTTCGGTCGGTGGTCGATCGACTACTCGGCAGCGTGGGGGCAGAGGCAGACGGCTTTGATCGATTGATCAGCCAATCGGCGATGCTCTCTATCGACAACGCACATGGCATACACCCTAATTTCATCGATCGACACGACGATAAACACGGCCCGCTGTTAAACAAAGGGCCGGTAATTAAGGTTAATGCGAATCAACGCTATGCCAGTAACTCGCACTCTGTGGCGCTGTTTAAGTCCTTGTGCATGAAGGTTGGCGTAACGCCTCAGTTGTTTGCTATGCGCGCCGATATGGCCTGTGGCAGCACAATAGGCCCAATCACCTCGGCATCATTAGGGATTGAGACCGTTGATGTTGGAGTCCCGACCTTTGGCATGCATTCTATCCGAGAACTCGCAGGGTCAGACGACGCCCCAGCATTGGCAAAGGTCGTGTCGGCTTTTTTTGCGCGCTAGCGGGTTTGTTTCTTAATGTCTCTGACAATAAAGCGGGCGGGGCTGATAAGTTCGGCCTCCGCTGCATCGAGTGGTAATGGTTCTCTGCAGATTAGGCTGGCAAGATATTCTGCGCACAGTGGGCATGTCGCAACGCCATTAGACCCGTGGCCAACATTCACAAAAAGCCCCTCTTGATAGGCTGTTTCGGTGGGTATTTCGGCCGTCGCATTTCTGCGCAGAGCTGCCAAGTCTGCAACGACAGCCTCTACCGCCGGCGCTCTGCCTACAACGGGTAAAAAATCTTCTCCGGCGCTGCGCATCGCAACCAGCGATTGCCCCTCGTTGGGCGCCTGAGTGACTGCCGGCGCCGCTGCAACGTCTTGCGTCCTGTTGAGAGGTTCGGTGAAAACAGCGGCTATTCCTGCCAAATTTTGGTCATCATCGAGTATATTTCGCTCGCGCGTCGCAAGCGAATCGCAACCGGTTCGATAGCTCGCGGCGATTAGTTGGGTGCCGTTGTGTGCTGGGAAAAGGCTGCGCTCGCCACTCACAACGCAGCGAAGCGCAGCTGAATCTGTTTCGGCTTTTATCAAGCTTGCTTGTCCACGTGCAGTGTTCAGACGTAGGCCCAAATCGGGCGCTAGAGAGTCTATAGCGTGCGAATTACACAACACAACAGTCGCCGCTTGATACCGATTACCCCTCGCATCGGTCGCAATCCAATGTTTCGGTTTGCCTGTCGCCGCATCGGCTGCTTCTGCACTTATGCTTATAATTTCGCTATCGAATTGCGGGACGATTCTCTTCTCAAATGCGAGAAGGTTCTGCGCGAGGGTGTGTGGATCGAGCCAACCTGCGCCCTCGAAATACCAGCCGCCTTCGGTAACCTCAAGCCCTGCGAGAGCGGAGGCCGCGTCGGCGTTCACAGGCCTAACGATGCGCGGGTCATACAGCGCGCTAACTAGTTTAGGGGTAAGTAACTGTTTTTTATTCAACGCCCCGGACAATTGCACGACACCTGTTGGATGCCACGCGGTTATGGCCGCCTGTCCCAATGCGTCTTGATGGGCGTAGAACCTTCGTGCAGTCGAATAGGCGTTGAGAAAGAAGCTTGCACCGCTCTCAGCCGAGCGGAAAAGTCTGGGTCTTAAAGCCAATTGTGGAATCCCCGAGGCGCCGGACATTGGCCGCGGCGCCGAATCGATTAGCTTCACTGTCAAACCTCGTCGACCGAGCGCAACAGCGGTGCTGCACCCGGCAAGCCCCGCGCCAATCACCAGCACATCGTAGCCATTGCTGACTGCTCCAGTCTGACTTGTCCCGTTTTTAGGCTGAGCGGTGGCCGATAAATTCTGGCGGTTTTCGACAGCATTGGCGCGGGAAGGCACAGGAGCGTTCGTGCCGAAAAGGGCGGAGCAATTTGAAGCAGGGTTTTCAAAAACTGCGCTAAGGCTATGTCTTTTCTTGCCAAAGCCCGCGCGTTTGGTAACGCTGAACCCCGCCTCGATGAGCGCGCGCCGTGCGCTGCCCGCAACGCTGTAGCTTGTCGCTGTCGTGCCTTCTTTGCTGTGCAACGCCATGGCGTGCGCAATCTCTAAATCCCAGAGACTAGGGTTTAGCGCGGGGCTAAATCCGTCCAGATACCACGCGTCTATTGTTGTTTCTTGGCTTCTGGACATGGCGCTGATGCGCTGCAAAGCGTCGCCATAGTGGAGATCGAGCGTTACGTCATTGCCGAAATAGAGTCGGTGGCAGCCGGCGCTATGTTCCGGATACTGCCTAAGCAGCTGAGCTGAGTATGCCGCTAGATCTGGCCATTGCTCGAGCGCGCGCGTAAGGTCGGCATGCGTGAGGGGGTGCTTTTCGAAGGCAACGTAATGCAGCCGGTGAGGTTTACTGTGCGCCTGCGTCCAGCGCTGTAGCGTTTCGAGAAAATTAAGTCCGCAGCCAAAACCGAGCTCTGCGACAGTAAAGCAGTCGACAACGCGTTTCGTGGACTCGCAAGCCTCATGCCAGCGCTGCGTTATTCGGTTGCCATCCAAAAACAGGTAACGGCTTTCGGCTTGTGCGCCTTCGGAGGAATGATAGGTGTCGTCGAAATCCAAAGAATAGGGCAGGCCAGTGTCGAGCCAAGACAGCTGTGCATTGGCTACGATCAGAGTAGCAGGCTGTTCGGAGGACTCACCTGCGGGCGTATTGTTGTCTGATGCCATTCGGTTTTTTTGCCGCGCGAAAAAGGATAGCATCAGTTTACCACGTCACAAGCGCAGCTCGCGTTCGTAACTGCTGTCAATTTCGAGTAAAATGCCGAGCTTGATCGTCGCCGTAGTTTAGAATTTTCGGAACCCCACCATGTTAGAAATCAACGCGCATTTGACCCAGCTCCGCGACCTTCGCGCTCGAACCGAGACGCTAAGGGGGTATCTTTGACTACGAAACCAAGCGCGAAAGGCTAACTGAGGTTGAGATGGAGCTCGGCGAAGCAGCCGTTTGGGACAAGCCCGAGTATGCCCAAGCGCTCGGTAAAGAGCGCTCCGCATTAGAGGCCGTGGTGAAAACCATAGAGGGTCTGGAGGGCAGTCTGGGGGATATCGCAGACCTGCTGGCACTGGCGAGTGAAGAAAACGACACTGAATTGTTTGAAGAGGCTAAGAGTGACCTCGCCATTCGCACGGCAAGTCTCGAAGCGCTCGAGTTTAGACGCATGTTCTCCGGTGCGATGGACCCTAACAACGCGTTTCTCGAGATTCAAGCTGGCTCGGGCGGCACCGAGGCGCAGGACTGGGCCGAAATGATCCTGAGAATGTATCTGCGCTGGGCCGAAGCTAAGGGTTTTGATGCCGAAGTGCTCGAGGTCTCCGGCGGCGAAGTCGCTGGCATCAAAAGCGCCACGTTGCATATCAAAGGGGAGTTTGCTTTTGGTTGGTTGAGGACAGAAACGGGCGTGCATCGACTCGTACGAAAATCTCCTTTCGACTCAGGAAGTCGTCGACACACCTCGTTTGCCTCGGTATTTATAGCGCCCGAAATCGACGACGATATCGAAGTGGAACTCGATATGTCTAAAGTGCGCGTAGACACCTATCGCTCGAGCGGCGCAGGCGGTCAGCACGTGAACAAAACAGATTCCGCCGTGCGCCTAACGCATGAGCCGAGCGGCATTGTGGTTCAGTGCCAAAGCCAGCGCTCGCAGCACAAGAATAAAGACGCCGCGATCAAACAGCTCAAAGCAAAGCTCTACGAGATGGAAGAGCTTAAGCGTAAAGATGCAGCGAAAGATGTAGAAGAGTCTAAAGCAGACATCGGCTGGGGAAGCCAGATTCGCTCTTACGTGCTCGATCAGTCACGCATCAAAGATCTGCGCACAAACGTCGAGGTGAGCAACACCGGTGCCGTGCTTGATGGTGGTCTCGACAAATTCATCGAAGCAAGTCTCAAGATGGGGTTATAAACGCCTACTAACGCCTAATTTTCATAACACCGGACAACATGCCGGTCTCAATAAGACAGACGCAACTATGACTACAGATCAGACTGACAACGCTAACGTGGATGCCCAAGACGAGAATAAGTTAATCGCGGCACGACGCGAAAAACTTTCTGCGATTCGCGAGAAGCGCGTTGCGTTTCCTAATGACTTTACGCCAAAGGCTAGTTCAGAAAAACTGATTGCGCAGTACGATGCAAAAGACAAAGCGGCGCTCGAAAGAGAGGCGGTTCAGGTGTCGGTTGCTGGGCGTATAATTCGCATGCGCGGCCCGTTCACTGTTATTCAAGACGGTGCTGCGCAGATGCAGATTTACATGAACAATAAATCGCTTTCGGAGGAGTTAGTTGAGGAGTTTAAGGCATTAGATCTTGGCGACATCATAGGCCTCGAAGGCGAGCTGTTTAAAACAGGCAAAGACGAGCTCACAATCCGCGTTGCGAGTTTTCGCCTCTTAACCAAGTCGCTCAGGCCACTGCCGGATAAGTTTAAAGGACTGACTGATACCGAAATGCGCTATCGCCAGCGTTATGTCGACCTAATTGTGAATGAGGAGTCGCGCCGAATATTCGCCATGCGCTCGAAAATCGTACGCTGCATACGTGACTATTTCGAAGCCCATCAGTTTATGGAGGTCGAGACGCCAATGATGCAGGTAATTCCGGGTGGCGCGACGGCAAGACCTTTTGTCACGCATCACAACGCACTCGATCAAGACATGTTTTTACGGGTAGCCCCAGAGCTTTACCTCAAGCGATTGGTTGTCGGTGGCTTTGATCGCGTCTTCGAACTTAATCGCAACTTTCGCAATGAAGGGCTTTCTACACGTCATAATCCTGAGTTCACCATGCTCGAATTTTATCAGGCCTATGCGCAGTACACGGATCTCATCGATCTCACCGAAGATTTATTTAAAACGATAGCCGAAACGGTTCTCGGTACAACAGTGGTGCGCTACCAGGGATCCGAATACGATTTCTCAAAGCCTTTTGCGCGCCTCTCAGTGCTCGACGCCATCAAGAAATACTGCGGTGTTACAGACGACGCTGCGTTTGCAACTAAAGAGTCGCTTATGGCGCTTGCCGATAGTTTCGACGTGCATTACGACAAGGCATGGGGTAAGGGCAAGATTCTGATGGAGATTTTCGAAGAGAAAGTCGAGGCCGAACTCGATCAACCTACTTTCATTACAGAATACCCAATCGAGGTTTCGCCGCTAGCGCGACGCAATGAGGACAATCCAGAGATCACCGATCGTTTCGAACTTATTATCGGTCGACGCGAACTGGCCAACGGTTTTTCTGAATTGAATGATAGCGAAGACCAAGCGGAGCGTTTTAGGGCGCAGGTTGCGCAGAAGGACTCGGGCGATAACGAGGCTATGCACTATGACGAAGACTATATTCGAGCCTTAGAATACGGCATGCCACCGACGGCAGGTGAGGGTATTGGAATCGATCGACTCGTCATGCTGTTTACCGATAGCGCATCGATTAAAGATGTTCTGTTGTTTCCACACATGCGTTCTCTGCACGCGCAAGACTAGCGCTTCGGGCGCGCGATGAGCACTCTTGGGTTTTATGATGATTTGAGTGAGGCGATGCCGCAGGAGTGGCTAGCGAGCCTTGCGGCATTGCCTGGGCAGAGCGAGGCGAGCGTAGTGGCTCTGCTGGCAAAGATCGAGAGCAGTCTGAAAGCCGAATCTGACGCGGGATATTCGATTTACCCAGGCCTGAATGAAGTTTTCTCGGCATTAGTGAAAACATCGCCGGCGCAGGTCAAGACCGTAATACTCGGCCAGGATCCGTATCACGGGGGTCAGGCGCACGGGCTTTGTTTCTCCGTGCGACGTGGTCACAAAATACCTCCCTCACTGCGCAATATTTTTAGCGAACTTGCAGCCGATACAGATGTCCTCGAACCAGTAGAGGGCGATCTGAGTGAGTGGGCGGGTCGAGGAGTATTACTGCTAAATAGTGTCTTAACGGTGAGGGCGGGGGATGCAGGCTCTCACGAAACACTTGGCTGGGGACAGTTAACGGATCTGATCATGCAGGTGGTAGCGAAAGAATCCCGGCCTTGTGTATTTATTCTTTGGGGCAAGTTTGCTGCAAGTAAAAAAAAATTCATTGATGCGACGAGGCATCTCATTATCGAGAGTCCGCATCCTTCGCCGCTGTCTTCGTATCGAGGCTTCTTCGGTAGCAAGCCCTTTTCTCGATGCAATCAATTTCTGCGTGAGCGAGGCAGAGGAGAGATTGACTGGTCGCTTTGAACTCAGTCTTCTCTCGATAAAGTATTAATTTTAGGAGTCAGTAAATGAGTGAGCAAACCTGTATCGTTGTTGGCGCGAGCCATGCCGGCACGACCTTAGCCCTGCAGCTCCGCCGAGAGGGATGGGAGGGTAAGATTTTACTTATTAGCGAAGAAGATGAGTTGCCCTACCATCGTCCTCCCTTGTCTAAAGAGCTCCTCGCGGGTAAAAAGACGCTAGATGAGATTCGTCTCCGGCCTGCAAAGTTGTTTACTGATAATGACGTTGAATTGATGCTCTCCACACGCGTAGAGAAACTCGACAGAGAGGCAAAAACCGTACTCTTATCCAATGGCAGTTCTCGTCAGTATGACAAGCTTGCTATCTGCACTGGCGCCACTGTGCGCACGCTACCCGGCAGCGAGAAATTCGATAACGTGTTCACGATTCGCAATGCAGCCGATATCGAAAAATTCCGGCCGCTGGCGACTCCGGATCGAAAGGTAGTCATCGTGGGCGGTGGGTATATTGGGCTCGAGGCAGCTGCTGTTTTATGCAGCATGGGACTCGAGGTGACCGTTATCGAGGCGGCGAAGCGCGTTCTTGAGCGCGTAACAAGCGAAGTAATGTCAGCGTATATGACACAGCTTCATACCAGTAGGGGAGTGACGATCGTTGCCAATACGATGGTCAGCGAATTACGGGGTCACGGCTCGGTGGAGTCTGTTGTTTGCGCAGACGGTTCGGAGTACACGGCCGACTTTGTTATCGCCGGAATTGGTGTTATTCCCAACGCTGGCCTGTGTGAAGAGGCTGGGCTCGCCACCGACCGCGGCGTGCTGGTTGATGAAAATGCCCAAACGACCGATGCGAATATTTACGCGGCAGGCGACTGTGCTCGGCATCCGAGTGCGCTCTATCGCCGTCCACTGCTGCTCGAGTCAGTTCAGAATGCCACGGATCAGTCGCGCGTGGCCGCAGCGAATATTTGCGGCAAGGTAATCGCCTACGACACGGTGCCTTGGTTTTGGTCAGATCAGTATGAGATTAAACTGCAAATGGTCGGTTTGAGCGATGGCTTCGATGAGCTTGCCATTCGCGGCACGCCCGAGGTCGGGAGTGAAAACGGCTTTGCGCTATTTTACTTAAAAGACGGTGTGGTCATCGCTGCTGACTGCGTTGGGCGACCGAAGGAATTTATGTTGGCGAAAAAACTAGTCAAAGACCGCGCAGCGGTCACTGCCTTGCGCTTAGCCGATGAGTCGATTGAGGTTGCCGCGCTTATTGCCGTGTAGTGCCAATGTGAAGCGTCGATTTGCAGGGGCTGGGCTTAGCGGCTGGGTTTAGTCACCGACGTAGATGCAGCCACTGGTGCAGGTTTCGCGTATTTCGACCTCGCACAGCTGAGGCAGGGCGGGTGTAAGCTCTATCCAGATCCAGCGCGCAAGGTTTTCGCTAGTGGGGTTCTCAAGGCCTGGAATGTCATTGAGATAGTAGTGATCGAGGCGCTCGAGAATAGGCCGAAACGCCGCCTTAATATCTCCAAAGTCCATCACCCAGCCCGACTCTTCGCCAACCTCACCCTGAACGCTAATCCTAACGACGAACGAATGGCCGTGGAGCCGAGAGCATTTGTGCTCTGGGGGCACGTTAGGTAGCCGGTGAGCTGCTTCGAAGGTGAACTCTTTAAACAATCGCATAATGTCGGGCTTCGTAATCGTGGCATAAGTTAAAGGCAGCCAAACCGGCAACCAAATAAAGAAACAGCGGGCGCTTATTCTAGCGATTTAGCCATTGCCTGTATATCGCAGCGGCGCCGAGCGAGTGGAATTTGGTCGTTGTGCAACCTGCTCTGCGTGAGCTCGTGGGTTTCGCAAAACACGAGAGGGGTTTTATTTAACCCGACGCACACATCTTGTTGACATACCCCCGATAGTCGGTAAAATGCGCCTCTCTCTGTGACACGGGTGATTAGCTCAGTTGGGAGAGCGTCGCCCTTACAAGGCGAATGTCGGGGGTTCAAATCCCTCATCACCCACCAATTTTCTAGCACGCTTTCTCAGCGCTGTTTGAAAGCTGGAACCACGCAGTAGCCGAAGGCGAGCCGAACATCTCGTCTTCATCAAAAGGTCGCTACGAGGACATTGCAAGAGTTGCGGACCGGTAGTTCAGCTGGTTAGAATACCGGCCTGTCACGCCGGGGGTCGCGGGTTCGAGTCCCGTCCGGTCCGCCATATATCTTCTTGTAAACCAATACGTTGCGATCAATTGCTACCCTCTGCGCACATTTTGCGCACATTCTCTCCAGGTTTTTCTCTTTTTTGGAGGCATCTATGACTCCTGCTTATCAGTATTCTGCGACAGTAATCCGGTGGATTGATGGGAGTCCATACGAGTGAGATGCGCGCTGTGCATCGAGCACCCAAAAGTGATGATGGATGGAGAGGTCGATGGTGGTGCTTGGTCCTGCGGCATGGTTGCTGGCTTAATCGATGACATTCCTACGGTTCAAGAACTTATGGATAGAATTATGAATGAAGCCACATCAACCATATATGATCGGTTAGCTGGGATGCAGTAAGTAGTTTCAGAATAAAAACACAGTAGTTTGAAGAGATGGTATCGAGGGGCTGACCAAAGCCCGAGCACACAGATGTGCGAGTCGATAGAACCACAGTGGTTCTGCTGCAGGATAAGGTTGAATCGAAGGGGATAATGAGCTCGTGGAAATAAAAGCATGTTTTTTCGGTTGAGAGAACGCTAAGTTATTAAACTATTAACGTCTCCAAGTACTCTGGTAGTGTCGTCTCAGTCGCGCCGTCGTATCGACTGAATCAGCAGCTCTAAAGTGGCGCGGGGATCTTGCGACACATGTCGCATTGCTTGCTCCGCTGAGTTATTTGATTCGTCTACAAGTAGCATCTGTGATCGAGTTATCAACAGACAGGAAATTCCATGGACGCAAACCCAAATTGCCCCGGCTAATTCGGGTATTGGACGTTGAATGAAAAAGCCAGAATCGATTCCTTGTTCAATCAATTTGTTGAGAATTTCAAACGATTGATGACGCGCTTCCATTAATTCTTTGTGTTGACCCATTTTCGCTATCGAGGAGCCCGTCAATAATTGATATTTCTCGGGATTTGAGGTCGCCCAGGTGACGTAGGCCAATCCGACCTCGAGGAAAGTTTCCGCGAATTCCCCTGTGTATTTTGCATTAGCTTCATTCATGGCTTTATGCAGCAACTCTATGCTGTAGATTGCTATCGCTGCAAGAAGCGCATTTTTAGACGGGAAATGTCTATAGTGAGCTGTCTGAGAAACGCCAATATTTCTGGATATCGCCCTACAACTGAGTGATTCTGGGCTAGTCTGCTTTAGATGTTCACAGGCGGTGTCGATTATGCATTGGCGCAAATTTCCATGATGGTAGGGACTGGGTTCAGTTTGTTTCGGCAATTTAGACCTTCCTTTAATCAACCTTTCTGTTTAGCTAGAACATGTACTAATCCAGAGCACAATGTAACAGGATTAAGTTGACAGCGTAAACATCAAGGCATAATGTAAGCATTGATTACATTATGCTGATAGGTACTACAATGACCGTGCAGGGACGTCTCAAGAATCGGCCAGAGCATTTTATATTCTTTCAAATCTGTGCCATCCCTTTCCTACTTAGCATCATGCTGCCCTCTGCCTTTGGGGAAGCATTGCCGGTTACTGTTATAAGGCTCAGCCAAACCACTAGTTACCAAATCGAACGGGTGTATGGCGGACAATTGCGAGCTCGACGTATGAGCAATATGGGTTTTGAGACAGGAGGTGTAATCGAGCAAGTAAATATCGAAGAGGGGCAGAAGGTTGAAAAAGGTGAAGCATTAATAACACTGAATCAATCTGCGTTATCAGCCGAACTCGAAGGAGCAGAGGCTGGTGTGGCATCAGCAGAAGCCACATTACAAGCGAGACAAATAGAACTTGAGCTTTCACGTTCAACTCTTCAGCGCAATCAACAACTAGCTGCAAGTAATCATATTTCTGAACAACTTTTGGATGAGCTTTCTCAGCAACATCGCATTAATGAGTCCCAATTACGTGTCGCAGAAACCGGCTACTCGAGTGCTGTCACTCTCATCAATCGAATTAATGTTAGCTTGGATAAGACTGTGCTCAAGGCGCCCTACAAGGCAACTATCCAGAGCAGGTTTGTAAATGAAGGCAGCATAATTGGGCCGGGAGTCACCGCTGTGTCATTGATCGAGCAAGATCAATTAGAGGCAGTTATTGGTGTTCCAGAATCTATGGTTCATTTATTGGAGCTCGGTGCTGACTATGAGTTTGTCATTAATAATAGGCAGGTCAACGGTTCACTAAAATCACTGTTACCAGAGGTTGACCCCGCTAGGGGAACTATCACCGCTATCTTTGCTATAGAGGCTCAGAATCTATTTGTTGGAGCTCTTGCTGAAGTGCGTTTGTCAGCCACAGTTGATGAGCCTGGGTTTTGGGTTCCCCTTACAGCTCTCACTGAAAGCCAAAGAGGATTGTGGACCGTATTTTCTGCCGAAGCGCTAGATGGTTTGTATACGGTACAACCACAGCTAATTGAAATTATCTATCAAGGGAAAGATTCAGTATATGTCCGTGGCTCGATCAAGGAAGGAAACCTCATAGTCGATAGCGGAATTCGTCGCGTAGTACCGGGACAACAGATTGATGTGGTTATACAATCTTCTTTTACATCAGCGGGTTTTTCTAATTCCAAAAAATGAACCGTGAACTTTCCAATCTATTTTACCGCTTACCCAGACTCACTTTTCTGGTAATCGGTTTCATATTACTAATGGGAATTTCTTCCCTAGTAAACTTGCCGCGCCAAGAAGATCCTACCATGGCCGATCGCTTTGCTGCGGTAGAAGTCTTTATGCCGGGGGCGAGCGCTCTGCGTATAGAGGCTCTGATAACTGAGAAGATTGAAAGCGCCTTAAGAGAAATCCCGGAAGTAAAACAGCTTACCTCTACAAGCAGCGAAGGTTTCGCCTATATTCAGACGGAGTTGATGGACGAAGTAGGTAAAGACCAAGTTGATCTGGTCTGGAGTGAAGTCAGAAACAAACTCTTTGACGTTGAGCCTGAATTGCCTGCTCAGGCTACAAAACCCCAATTGGATGTCAGAGGGCCAGTGGCGATTACTTTAGGGATAGGAATAACCAGCAGTAATACCCCGCTGTCGATATTGGAACGGGTCGCCCAGGAGTTGCGTTCGCGATTAGCTACCTTAGCTGGCACCAAAGATACTGAGATTTACGGAGAGCCGTTACAGGAAATCGTAATTGAAGTAGACCCCAGTGCTATGGCGAGGGCCAACGTTTCTCTGCCTATGTTAAGCAATCTTGTTGGAGCTTCAGATACAAAAATCAGTGCGGGTGAGTTAAATAGCAACAGTAGCTCGTTAGTTGTCGAAGTTAAAGGGGAGCTGGATTCCATAGAGCGGATTAAGTCGATTCCTTTAGGTGTGAGCCCCAATAGTCAATTAATACAGCTGTCTGATATTGCCACTGTCGCAAAGCGTTATATCGACCTGTCTCTTATACACATCTGACGCTGCCGACGAAGAGGATAGTGTAGA
>OJFP01000043.1_pt1 | contig 89481 bp, 91 predicted proteins | sample 1594141 | NCBI WGS metagenome assembly OJFP01 (sample SAMN05416843, study PRJEB24817) | seawater metagenome | isolation source: Sea water | place: Canada:Atlantic | collected 2013-07 | reverse complement strand
GCGTCAGATGTGTATAAGAGACAGCCCCACCACTCCCCTCCGACTCCGTGGTCTAACCGCACCACCACCAACACTCTTCCGGTCAATCGCTCTCATCCCAGTTTAACCAATATGGTTAAACTGGGATGTATTATGCTCTAAGCTAGAAATTTACTGACCCAAATTCTCTTCTTAGTTAGGTCGACTTCGACGTGGTCTTGGCGCGTTCTTGTTTACCGCGCCAAATAGCGGTGAGTGCACCAACGGCAAATTTCACTACGATTTCGCCGACGATCAATGAGACCAACATGCTCGGTTCCAATACGTCTAGAAAGGCGACGATATTAAAAAAAAGGGAATCCAACGGAATGCTCACCGCATTGGATTTGAGCACTCGATGCCACCACGACTGCGCCAGCAAGCGTTGGTAGATCTCGGTGTCCGCCGTTTCCGCAATCAAGATCGCGATGACCGAAGCAACAATGATCCGTGCCGGGATTTGCCCCGCCAGCGAAAGCAACGCGCTCAACAGCGCGGCAACTGCGATGACCGAATAGACGAACTTGCGCCCCTTCCGATGCATTCGGTCGCGTTGCGTAAACGTGAAGCCAAAGATAAACGTGCCCACCGCCACCTGCCCAAAAACGGGCAAGGGGATGAACCAGGTCGCGGTGAGATTCGCGACCAAGACAGCAACGACGTAAATAACAGCGGAACGCATGGAAGAGTCGGACCATGGGAGTCGAACCGTTCTCAAGCCAATCCTCAAAAATAAGACGGGCCGCCCCGCGGTAAAGCAGGACGGCCCGGTTGATTTCTAACTTATACTTCTAATCGTGACCCTCAGTTGAGCGCGAAGCGACCTCTCGCGAGGTTCGGGAGTGCCGCGACAACGGGCAGGCGAACCTTCGACGAGACCGCTTCACCATCCTTGACGAGCGGACTGAAGCGCCAGTCGGCGACTGCCTTCAGAGCTGCTTCCGCTAACGCATCATTGTTGGATTTGGCGACGGCAATGCCTTGCGGCACCCCATTTTCATCGATGACGAACTCCAGCACAACTTCCGCGCCGCGGATCGTGGTGATGTCGGGCGACACCACTTTCACGGGCACGGGCGCGTCAGTCACACCAGCGTAGGATTTCATGTAGGCCTGCTCAGACGATTCCGCGGAAACGGAAGCGGCGAACAGCCCAAGGCTGATCACGATTGCGAGTTTTTTTACTGCTTTCATGTTGGATTACCCGGATAGACGACCGGGCGGCGTTTGTTTTTCTGATCTAGTTAAACACCCTCACCTCCCGCTTAAGTGCGGCACAGTGGTCAGGTGCTTTTGGTCCTGCCGAAGCAGCACCAAATTCCACCGTCACGCGTAGCGAAACTCGCTCAACTACGGTGACGAAAAGCGTCTGCTCGGCCCACTCCCGGCCGGCAAAAAATCAAAGAACTTTTGTTAGGGGGAGGCCCTAAGAAAGCAAAGCGAAGGTCATTCGCTGACGACCCCTTTGCAATCTCCGTGCCAACTGAGATGAGTTAAATTCAAGTGTCTTTGACGCTGGAACGTAACTTGAGTGGGAGTAGAATCAGCAGGCCGATAACAAAAAATCCCGTGTTAGCCGCAATCGCGATTCGATAGTCCGTCAGGGAAACAAGATTACCAAAAACGAAAGTGCCGATCACGGCAGCCAGCTTGGCAAAAAATCCCCAGTAGCCAAAAAACTCTCCCGATCGTCCCGCCGGCGTAAGCGTGGAAACCACCGCGCGACTCGCCGACTGCAACGAGCCCATTCCGATTCCGGCCAGCACACCGATCAGGTAGAACTCGCGCACGGTCTCACATCGCGAAGCCCACAGGCAGGCCACGATCCAAATCACAAGCGCCGCCGCCAACGGAAGTTTAGGGCCGGTGCGATCCTGCAAAAAACCAAATCCAAACGCGCCCGCCACTCCGGCGATTTGCAGCACGGCAAAGAGCCCGATAATTTGCTCCTGTTCCATGGCGAGAACCTCGGTCGCATAACCCGCCGCAAACCCAACCACGGCCATCAGACCCGCCAAATAAAAAGTCATCGCCACAAAGAACAGCACGAGCATGCGGTGCTGCGGCAGCTCGCGCTTCATATCCGCAAATTGCTGCCAGGCCACGCGTAAATACCGCTGCCCCGGCGCCAGCGGACGCGGGGTGGCTCGCTCTTTGAGGAGTAATAGGGTGGGTAGGCTGGCTAGAAAAAAGAACAATCCCGTCGCCGCGAAAGACCAATGGGCGCGCCCGTCGCCGCTGCTGATAATCACCAGGGCAATCACCAAACTGAGCAAACCGCCTAGATACCCGAACGACCAACCGTAGCCGGATATACGGCCCGCGTTTGCTGGGGTGCTGATTTCCGGCAGAAAGGCCGAACAAATGTTCTCACTGGTGGAGAACGCGAAGTTGGCGACCAATACGAGTCCCAGCATCAGCCAAACCTGCCCGGCTCCGACGCCAAACAATAACACCGTCGCCACCGAGCATATCAACGCGGAGATCGCGAGATATCGCTTCTTACTGGCGTGCACATCGGCCACCACTCCAATCAGAGGAGCGAGTAACAACACCCCGACCTGCGACAACGCGAGCATCGTGCCCCACCAACCTTCCGCCGCCGGATTTCCTTCTGCCACCACTGCTTTGAAGTAGGGCAACCCAACGACCGTTATCACGATCGTCGTGAAGGCCGAGTTAGCGAAATCGAAACAACACCATCCAAAGATTTCCCGCCGTTTAACGGGAATAGGGGGGCTCGACGCGGGGGACTCGAGTGGCGCGGAGGAATCGTCCATGCGTGGCGAGTGCAACTCACCCGTCTAACCTTCGCAAGCTAGGAGCGCGTAGACATTTATTTGGAGGTGGATCGCCGCCACCCCTGAGGCGAAACCCCAAACTCTTTTTTGAATGAGGCCGATAAATGAAACGCAGAATTGAACCCCAGCCGATCCGCAATGGCCTGAATCGAGTCCGGGGTCGTTCCGAGCATTCGTCGGGCTTTATCCAAGCGCAGTCGCTGGAGATAAAGTCGGGGTGAAAAACCGGTGCGGCGCTTGAATTCCCGACGGAAGTAAGAATAGGCCAATCCTACTTTTTCTGCCACTTCAGGCATCGCTGGAGGATCGTGCAAATGTTCGAGCAATATCCGCTCCGCCCGTGCGATCGCCGCGTCCAATGGCGACGGTTCGGCGCCGCCTCGTCGATCCGAGGCCAATCGACTCATCAACTGCAATGCGAGTGCACCCGTTTCTGCATCGTATCCTTGTGAGGGTTGCCGGAGCCGCGCGTGAATTCCGCCCATCAATTCACTAAACGCACTAACTCCTGACAGTCTAACAACGGCTCGTTCCGGGCTAATCACCCCTGCGGCCAACAAACGATCAGCAGTGGTTCCCACCAGTTCGATCCAACTCTCCGACCAACCCGTTCGAGCATTCGGCCTATAGCGATGCCACACCCCGGGAAAAAGTAGCATCACGGTGCCCGCCCGCACAGATACTCGTCCGGTTACTTTTGATTCAAATTCGCCGGTTCCCTCAGTCACGCCCACCACCTGAAACGCTCCCAGCACCCGACCATTCTCCCACGTGAATGCATGGCCCTCCCCATGGCCCACCGGAGGATATTCAGCCCCCGGAGACACGCTTGCGCAGCCACCAGCTACCACCGCCATACCCCAAACATCTGCATCTGGGGGCACCGGTTGATAGATCAGAAAATCAGTCGAATCATTCACAAGGAAAGAGCGCGCACGCTCCCCGAATTCATGCCTTATTCCACTTCATTGCCAAGGGCCAACAACGTTGCCCCGCTGGGTGACCTCCTGCCCCACCCTGCTTCGATTTATCACCGGATACTCAGCAGCCACCCGAACGGCACAATCTCACCAAAAATCCCGCTCACGCCGCCTAAAAGTCGGAAATCGCGCAATGGATTCCCGCGTATAATGCGCCCCTCGCCCCGGCAGTCGTTCCTCTATTCTCGAATATCAAGATGTTCGCATTTAGTGGGAGGGGGACGAAATCCTCCCCGACGCGCCTATTCCAGCGCTGATAAACGGATCTCCTCGGTCGTTAAAAGACGTCAGAAACGTCAGACGACTTGCACAAAGAGGGGGGGCTAGGCACGTTTGCCGCATCTTTACGAACCGTGCCATCTTCTGATTCAACCTCCCCCTCCCCTCTCCGTCGCATCATGACGTCGATCGTTCAATCAATCGACGCCGACTATTGTCCCGAAGGTCGGGAGAAACTTCGGCAACAGCCCGACAAAGTCGATTGGGTGCGCGTCATTCCGTTTTCCATGCTTCATTTTGGCTGTCTAGGCCTGATTTGGGTCGGCTGGAGTCCATTCGCGGTCGTCTTCGCGGTCGCACTGTATTTCGTACGCATGTTTGCGGTCACCGGGATCTACCACCGCTACTTTTCGCACAAGACCTACCGCACTTCGCGCATCGGTCAATTCCTGCTCGCAGTCTGGGGCGGCACCGCCGCCCAACGCGGTCCATTATGGTGGGCCGGCCACCATCGCCACCATCACCAGCATAGTGACGACGAGCACGATGCTCACTCCCCCTTGGTGCACGGTTTTTGGTGGGCGCATATCGGTTGGATCACCAGCAAACGCAATTTTCCCACCGACTACTCCCAAATCAAGGACCTCACCAAGTATCCCGAATTGGTCTTCCTCAACCGCTTCGATCTCATCGTGCCGGTGCTTTTTGCCTCGGCGATCTACGGACTCGGCGCGGGATTGGCAACTTGGGCCCCCGGACTCGGGGTAACCGGTCCACAGCTACTCGTCTGGGGCTTCTTCGTCAGCACGACAGCGTTGTTTCACGGCACCTCCTGTATCAACTCTCTGGCCCACCTTATGGGCAAGCGGCGCTTCAAAACCGACGACGATTCACGGAACAGCTTCATTTTGGCCATCATTTGCCTCGGCGAGGGCTGGCACAACAATCACCACCGCTATCAAAGCTCGACCCGTAACGGTTTCTACTGGTGGGAAATCGACCCGACCTACTACGGCCTGAAGATGCTTTCCTGGACGGGTCTGATCTGGGGTTTGAAAAAGGTTCCCCAATCCGTGCTCGACGAAGGCATGCGCGCCGAACATCTGGACTCAGTCGCCGCCGCCGCTAAGAGCGAACCGACTCACGTGCACTCATCGTTAAAAAAAGTGATGCCGACCGCCGCTGCGTTAGCAGTGGGCGCAGTCAACGCCGCTCACATGACCTCGGCCGAGGACACGGAATCACCCGCCACACACCAGGATATTTCTGGGCTAAAAGTCGACCGCGACAGCTCCAGCCAAAACGGCTGACTCCGCTAGAATGGCCCGCATCGCCATCATCGGCTCCGGCATATCCGGTTTGGGCTGTGCTCATTTTCTGCACCGGCACCACAACGTCACGGTCTTCGAGTCCAACGCCCACGTTGGAGGGCACGCCAACACCGTGGATGCGAAAGAGGCTCCGACCGGACGGACCGTGCCGATCGACACCGGTTTTATGGTCTTCAATCAAGAGACCTACCCGCATCTTTGTCGGCTGTTCGAGCAATTCAAGGTGCCGACTAAAAAAACGACGATGTCCTTCTCGGTGAAGGAAGACGAAACGGGTCTCGAGTGGAGCGGCACCTCGCTCAATCACCTGTTCGCTCAGCGCAAAAACATCTTCAGCCCGCGCTTCATCAAAATGTTGCTCGCGGTCAACCGCTTCAACAGTGACGCGATCAAGGCCCTCGATGATCCCAGCCTGCGCGAGGTCACTCTGGCCGACTACGTGCGCGCCGGCGCTTACGGGGAGGACTTCTTCAATCTCTATCTCGTGCCCATGAGTTCGGCGGTGTGGAGCACGCCACCGGAAAAGATGCTGCAATTTCCGGCATCGAGCCTGCTGCGCTTTTTTCATAACCACGGGTTTCTCGGCCTCAGCACCCAACACCAATGGTGGACCCTCGATGGCGGCAGTCGCGAATACGTCAAACGCATCACCGAGCCCTTCCACGATCGGATCCGTACCAATCACGCCGCTACCAGAATCGTGCGGGCGGGTTCGCGTGTCATTGTCATGACCGCTCAGGGCCAAGCTGAATCATTCGACCAAGTCATCATGGCGACTCACGCAGATGTGGCGCTCAAACTGTTGGTCAACCCAACCCCCGACGAGTCCCGGATTCTACGCTGTTTTCAGTTCCAGTCCAATACAGCCACCCTGCACACCGATACCACGGTCATGCCTAAAACCAAGCGGGCCTGGTCCAGCTGGAACTACCAACTCGTGCGGGGGCCCGAAGGTCGCATCGATCCTGCCACGCATTACTGGATGAACTCCCTGCAAGGCGTCAGCGACACGGAGCAGTTTTTCGTCTCAATCAATCGCGCCGCCGATATCGAACCCGAAAAGGTCCAGCAGACCATCAAATATGCCCACCCGCTATTCGACCTCGCCGCTCTTAACGCCCAGGACGAAATCGCCGGGCTCAACGCGGACGCCACCGGCACCACTAATACCTATTTCGTCGGCGCATACCAACGCTACGGATTCCACGAAGACGGCCTCTGGAGCGCTGTTCAGCTCTGCGAGCTCCTCCTTGGCGAGGATCCTTGGACTCATTAGGCAGTTGATCGGATAGACTTTATTTACCTGTAGTAGAGTGATTTAATCTAATTGTTACCATTTTGATTAATATCTTCGTCTAGTTATTGTCTAACTTTCTGGCAGGACCATTTGCCTTAAAATAGATCCGCACCATGATTTACCTCACTCATGCGGTCGAAAATCTACGAATGCAGTGTCATGCACGCGCGCTTTTTTCCCAAAGCTCACCGGTTCGTCTACCGCTTGTTCATGATGTCGGTCGATCTGGATGAACTCGCCGAAATCGACAACCGTCATCGGCTCCTATCCATCGATCGGGGCAATCTGTTTAGCCTCCGGCAACGTGATTTCCTCCCCTTAACCGAACCGATTCACAATCCGGCCACTTCAGCCCAAAGTAACCATTATGGTTACTTGGAGGAGGATAGGCCCTCACTGAAGGATCGCGTGATACGCTACCTCACGGTGTATGACGTCGCCGTAGATGATTCCGCCCGAGTCGAACTGGTGACGCTGCCGCGTATGTTTGGCTACCGGTTCAATCCCGTCTCGTTTTACTACATTCGCGACTCCGCTGGGAACCTTATTGCTGCGATTGTCGAAGTGACCAATACGTTCCACGAAATGAAGCCCTTTTTGCTCACCAAAGTCATGCTAGGCCCAGACGGGTTTGAGCATCGCGTGAACAAAAACTTCTATGTCTCACCTTTCTCGGACGTAAATATCGATTTCAATTTCCGACTCCGTCCCTCCTCCGACCGGTTAGCGGTGCAAATCGACGACTACGAAGGCGAACGTCGAAATCTCGCGACCTCCATCTCAGGACCGGCGCGGCCCCTCACTGACGGCGCTTTGGCGTGGTTCGTTTTCAAATATCAGCTCCTCACTCTGCGGGTGATTTTCCTGATCCACTGGCACGCCCTACGACTATGGATGAAGCGCGTGACGTGGTTCGGCAAAAAAGAGCGAGCCGCCGAGCAAACTGAACTCTATCGCCCTCACCCTTCTATCCGTGATGTCCAGGACCCGGCTACACCGCTGTCCAAAGCCCACCAATCATAACCCACCATTTTCCCTTCATATGAATTCTAACACCGCCACCCTTTCGCCCAGCAAGTCCGCCGAAGGCCGCTTGAGTCTCAGTCGACGCTTGGTTCTACAAACCCTCGAAGGCATGGACCGCGGTTCGCTCCTCCTGAAGCTTCCTGAAGGTGGCAATATTCAGCTCGGCCAGCCGGGCAAGCACCCCAATCTCGCCCAAGGCATTTCGGGGACGGCTTGCATCCGCGTGAAGCGCGAGGCGTTCTTCAAAAAATGTGTGCTGGCTGGTGATGTCGGCTTTGGAGAAAGCTTCGTTGATGGTGACTGGGACACCCCGGACCTGGCCGCCGTGATCGCGTGGTTTATCAACAACGTCGAAAACGCCCCGACCCTTTCCGGCTCTCAACGCCAAAGTTGGAAAGATCGCGCCGTTAATCTTTTCCGCGCAGCAAACCGCGTCGGCCACCTCTTGCGACCCAACAATCGCACCACCGCACGTCGCAACATCAGCGAGCACTACGATCTCTCCAACGAATTCTTCGCCCTCTTCCTCGATCCTTCGATGATGTATTCGGGCGCTCACTTCGCGACCGCAGATATTCCGCTCGCCGAAGCCCAAGCGGCGAAGAACGAAGCGCTTTGCCAGAAGCTTAATCTGCAGCCCGACGATCACGTGCTTGAGATCGGCACGGGCTGGGGTGGTTGGTCGATGCACGCCGCCAAGAAATACGGCTGCAAGGTCACCACCGTGACCATCTCCCAGGAGCAACTTGATCTTGCCGTGGTGCGTATCGCTGAAGCAGGATTGTCCGATCGAATCGACGTGCAGTTGCGTGATTTCCGCGACATCGAAGGCCAGTTCGACAAGATCGTTTCGATCGAAATGATGGAGGCACTCGGGCATCAATACCTGCCGGCTTTCACGGATTCGTTGTCCCGTTTGCTAAAACCTAAGGGCCGGCTCGCGCTCCAGTTCATTACTTGTCCAGACGGCCGCTATGACTCGTTCCGCAAGGGCGTCGACTTTATCCAAAAACACGTCTTTCCCGGTTCGTTGCTGCTCTCAACCAATCGTGTGAACGACCAACTGGCAAAGTCCGGTGGTTTCGTTCTCCGCGGCATGGAAGACTACGGTTTCGACTACACCCTGACCCTGCGTCAGTGGCAAAAAGCATTCGAAAGCCGGATCGAGAAGGTGCGTGAGCTCGGCTTCGACGACCGTTTTATCCGTAAGTGGGACTACTACCTGCGCTATTGCGAAGCAGCCTTTGCCATGAAGAATATCTCCGTGGTCCAGACATTGCATATGCGGGCCAATAACTTCGCGGGCTGATACTCTTCCGTATCGATGGGCGATCCAAACTTCGGTAACTCATAAAATGCTCTGGTTTCTACGTGCGCTTTTCATCGGCATCTTCCTGGCTATGTCTTCGCTTATTGTTTGGGCGAGCTCGGAGCAGCCGATCTTTGGGATCCCGCGGGGGGTATTCACCAACCCATGGTTCATCGCGACCCTGTTCGATGCCTACTTCGCTTTCATCACATTCTACGTCTGGGTGGCCTGGAAAGAGCGATCGACCGGTGCCCGCATGCTGTGGCTGTTGGTGGTGCTGATGTGGGGGAATTTCGCGATGGCTATCTATATGGTCATCGAACTCTTCCGTATCGATCATATCGATCGCCTCCGAGAAGTATTCACCGTGCGTCGAGAAGGGAAAATTGCCCTTCCCATTGCATTCATAATCTTGGGAGTCGCCGCATATTTACTCGGAGCAGGTCCACTTTTGGCATGAGCGCCGCAGCTGCTACATCTGCTGAGGTTACGGTGCCTCGTCGCGGTTTCTGGCAACGCCGCCTAGTCGATCCCATAGCGAGGCAGCTGACTCAAGGAGTCACGCCAGGTAAGATTACTTTCACCCTCTCACTGGGCACCGTCTGCTCCATGTTTCCCTTTCTCGGGTTTACGTGGTTGCTGAATCTTTCGGTCGGCCTACCGCTCCGACTCAATCAGCCGATTATGCAAACGCTCAACCAACTGCTTACCCCCGTGCACTTGGTCATGATCCTAGTTTACGTCCGCGTGGGAGAATGGATCTGGGGCGCCAGCGAGCACCGTTTTTCGGTGATCGAAATGGTGCAGTCATTTACTGAACTTTCCGTAGCGGAATTCCTATCCAGGTTCGGCTGGGCCGGAATCCACGCCTTTACAGCATGGAGCCTCACGGGACCGTTACTGTTCGGGGCTCTATACCTCATTTTGAAACCCATAATTAGCCGGCTGGCTGCCCACCGAACCAACCGAGATACAGTATGAGCCACCCACTGATGATATTGTCGATGACCGGCCTCTTAATGGTTTGGTTCTCACTCACCTTCTTACTCTGCCGACGCATGAACAACTACGGCATCGTCGACGTCGTTTGGTCTTATGCCTTTACGGGAGTGGCTTGGTTCTACGCATTCGCGGGCAACGGATGGAGTATGCGGAAACTCGTGCTCGCGTCGCTCGCGAGCGCATGGAGTATTCGACTCGGCTCCCATCTCTATAAACGCGTGATGAGTCATCACCCGGTAGAGGACAGCCGCTACCAACAGCTGCGAATCGATTGGAAAGATAACTTCGGGACGATGATGTTTGGGTTTTTCCAGCTGCAAGCCCTCGCGGTGGTCGTGCTTTCGTTGCCTTTCCTTCTCCCCGTGCACAACGCAGTGACCTATTTTTCGCATTGGGAAATAGTCGGCACCGCAATCTGTTTCCTAGCCCTTTGCGGCGAATCAGTCGCCGATGGACAACTTGCGGCTTTTCGCCGCAAGCCCGCAAACAAAGGCCAAGTCTGCAACGTCGGGCTATGGCACTACAGCCGACATCCTAATTACTTCTTCGAATGGTGTATCTGGGTCGGCTTCGGGATCTTCGCTCTGGGCTCTGTATGGGGATGGATCGGCCTGATCGCGCCCGCCTCAATCTACTACCTTCTACGCTATAAAACCGGCGTTCCCATGGCGGAAGAATCTTCGCTCAAATCCAAGGGGGACCTATTCCGTGAATACCAGAAAACGACCAATGCCTTTTTCCCAGGAACACCCCGCGCTTCGTCATGATTGATACGCTGCTAGAAAAGAACCTCCTGCCTGATTTCGCCGTGCGGATGGGCATCCGCAAACTGCTCGGCGAGCGCCTCAGAGAGGAATCAGGCTACGATGAATCCGCCTATGTGGCCAACCTCAAGAATCGCGGAATCGCGGAACAAACGGCCACGGCTAACGAGCAGCACTACGAGGTGCCGACGGAGTTTTACCTCAAGTGCCTCGGCCCTCGCTTAAAGTATTCCGGTTGTTACTACGAATCCGGCAATGAAACCCTCGAGCAGGCGGAAACGGCGATGCTCGACCTCTACGCCGAACGAGGTGAATTCACCGATGGCCAGGACATTCTGGAACTCGGTTGTGGGTGGGGCTCCATCACGCTCTACCTCGCGGCGAAGTATCCAAATTCCAAGATCACCGCGGTATCGAACTCCCGGACCCAGAAGGAACACATCGACGCGCAAGCCGTCACCCGCGGCCTGAATAACGTCACAGTCATAACAGCCGACATGAACGACTTCGACATCACGGCCTCTTCGTTCGATCGCGTAATCTCGATCGAGATGTTCGAACACATGAAGAACTACCAATCTTTACTAGCTAATGTTGCCCGCTGGCTACGATCTGGCGGCAAGTTATTCGTCCATATTTTCACCCACCAAAAATTCTCTTACCATTTTGTGGTGCGGGACCAATCGGACTGGATGAGTCGCTATTTTTTCACCGGCGGGCAAATGCCTTCACATCAGTTGCTCGCTGCGTTTCAGGATGATTTGAAGCTGGAGCAGGATTGGAAAATCAATGGACGCCACTACCAGCAAACCGCCGAGCATTGGTTGGAAAATATGGATCAGCATCGCGCCGAAATTGAACCGTTGCTCGTTGCCACATACGGAGCCGATCAAACGAAAAAATGGTGGGTCTACTGGCGGGTGTTCTACATGAGTTGCGCCGAACTCTGGGGTTACCGGAACGGCGAAGAATGGCTCGTGAGTCACTACCGATTTGTGAAGCCATGACGCTCGTTCGAGTAATCCTCTTATTCAGCTTATTCACGTCGAACGGCGCGCGCGCCAATGATGCTGGCTTACAGGGTGAGGCCGGTAATCTTTATGAGTCCGGGCTAATCGCCCAAAACGATCTTCGGACCAGCGAGGCATTAGAATTGATGCTGCAAGTAGAGAAACTCGCGCCCAAAAACCCCAAGGTGCTACAGAAGATAGCACGCCAATATTCTGATTCCACGATCGATGCGATTAGTGAAATCGAGCAACGCCAGCTTCTCGACCAAGCCCTAGCTTATTCCCAACGGGCAACAGACCTACAACCCAATGATCCCGTGAATGTGCTGTCTCTCGCCATCACTCGCGGAAAGATTGCCCAACTCGGTGATAACAAAGCCAAAGTCGAAGCAGCACGCATCATCAAGGCCGACGCCCGGCGCGCAATCGAACTCGATCCCGATTACGCGTGGGCCCACCATGTGCTCGGCCGCTGGCACCGCGAAGTAGACGAGTTGGGGGCAATCACCCGATTCTTCACCAAAATACTCTACGGCGGGCTGCCGGAAGCCTCCATTGAGGCAGCCGTCTACCATCTCGAAAAAGCGACCGCGTTAGATCCCGAAAGCCTTAGTCACTTCTTGGAACTAGGATTTGCCTACCAAGCTGCCGGCGAGATCAAAAAAGCCCGTAACATTTTTGAGCAAGGGCTCAGTATGCCTAATCGAGAAAAGCACGACGAAACCGTCAAAGCTCTAGCGCGTGAGGCTCTCGCGCAGCTCGGCTGAGTCTAGGGGCGCTACCGCATCACTCGCGACGACGACGCGAGCCCACGAGCCCTAGAGCCAAGGCCCCAAATAAAACGGCCGCGTGGGCGGGCTCCGGCACCGCCGAATAATTCAGATCGGTTAGAATCGCGAGATCGAGTGCCGTGAGAGTCTTACGGACGCCCGTTGAAATGCTCACGACATCCTGCGCTGCACCACCCTCGAGCGCGGTGCTAGAGATACTGGTGGCGAGATGCGCACCGTTTACGTCGACCAACCCAACACCGGTGCCATTCGCGGCAATACTATCCGCGCCCAACCAAATGGTGCCAGATACGTTAGAAGTCCACTCGTTGCCGAGGCCAAATCCCATCGCGTGAAGGATCTCGTGAAGCGCTACCGAATAGAAATCGATTTTGCCTACAGCCACCGCGGTGGTGTGGTCAAAGTGCCAGTAATTCCCTAGCCGAGTGGCATCATCAGTTCCATCCGCGTTGTCGGTATCGTCATCGAACCATAGGTTTCCTACGACTGGACCGTAGTTCAGGCTGTAATTCGCTGTAGTGCTGCCCACTGTAAAAGAGTCACTGAGATTTCCGATAATCGGAACCTGACTTCCGCGTTGGAAAACACTGTTCGACGCCGTCTCAGCAGCCGCCATTGCCGCAACCCACTCACTCTCAAACCCATTCACTCCCAAAGAAACCCCAGCTCCACCCGGGCCGCCCTGGCCTAAGGTGGATCCCTCCAAATTCCGGGCGCCCACAAAGATCTTAATCGTATCGGCCAAAGCCGTGAAGGTCGTGAGTTCTTATAAAGCGCCCGTCGAAGGATTCGTATAGGTAAACTTCCAATCCAGTGTCACTGTGGTGGAACCAGAAGTGCCAGTAACTCCTTCGGATTGAGTTGAGGTGATTGCCCCGATCGAGGAATTTAGAACGTCGCCGATATCGGATGCAGCTTGTTCAAGCGCGCTCTTGGCGGTGGCGTAGGTGCCAAAGAAATCCGTCGCGACTGAATCATGGGTATAGTCCAGCTCAATAGTCAGGGCGGAGGCTGAAACCGCGCTCAACAACGCCGCGGGAAGTATTTGGGAAAAGGGGAAACGTTTCATCGGGCAAGAGGTTCGAGCGCATCTGCGCGGGGTGCTTTATCAGGAAGTCGGACGGTGGGTTTCGCCCAGCGGACAGCATTGATGATCACGCGTTGAATATTGGGGTTAGCGTAAGTTGGGAAGGTTTCGTGGCCGGGTCGAAAGTAAAAGACTCGGCCGTGGCTGCGTTGCCAGGTCGCACCGGATCGGAAGACCTCTCCGCCTGCGAACCATGAGATAAAGATCAATTCATCCGGCTCCGGAATACCGAACGGCTCCCCATACATTTCTTCTTGCTCGAGTTCGAAATGCTCCGGGATCCCAGCCGCAATTGGATGAGACGGACGCACGTTCCATATCCGCTCTTTCTCTCCATCGTCTCGCCACTTCAACGAACACGTTGAACCCATGAGACGCTTAAAAGCCTTCGCATAATGCGCCGAATGCAGGGCGATGAAACCCATACCGGCGTGCACGTGGGCCGCCACGCGGTCGGCGATCTCGTCGGCCACATCGCCATGAGCTTTGTGCCCCCACCAGATCAACACATCGGTGGCATCGAGCGCCGATTCGGTTAATCCATATTCCGCTTCATCGAGAGTCGCCGTGCGCACCTCGATATCGGCTTCGTTTCCGAGAAAACCGGCTAACGCCACATGAATTCCGTCCGGATAAACCGCGGCGACTTTCGGGTTTTCTTTCTCGTGCCGATACTCGTTCCAGACGGTAACTCGAATTGGGGAAGGCATAGCCTTGGACACAAACAGTTCCGCCTTATCTAGCAATCTCGCACCGTCCTTTAGCGGGAAAATTTACGGAGATTTCGCAACGCGATCAGAAACGGCTTTGGCGGTTCAATCTCGAATGTCATTTCCTCACGAGAATCGGGATGCTTCAACGTCAGCTTCGTCGCACACAGCGCCAAACCTTCGACCATCGGCTTCTCTTCATCGCGCCCTTTGTAATTTCGTTTCAATCCCGACAACAACAACCGCACTTCCGACAGGCCATGCGCATCATCGCCCAGCACCGGTGCACCGATCGAGGCCAAGTGGGCCTGCACTTGCATCTGTCGGCTCGTTTCCGGTCGCGCTTCGAACCACACGAAGCGGCCGAACGACTCGAGCACGTTAAATTCCGTGAACGCGGGTCGCCCTCCCTTTCTCCGATAAACGTGCATCCGGCCAATCACGTGTTCATCGGGAGCGAGCGCATAACTGACTTCAAAAGATGCCGGTAGTCCCCCGCCCTCCGCCCGTAATAAGGGCAACGAGGTGACCTCCGCCGCTTCTTCCTCGCTCGCGACGACGGCAAACCCACAATAGACCCGCTCAACTGTTTTGCTCTGGAACTGACCGCTAAGAAAATCGAGGCCCGTCTTAGACTTGGCGAATACGACCAGTCCACTCACTTCATCATCAATGCGATGAGTAGGTAATATCGGCTCACTTGAAGCGGCCTTCAGGTGATCAAGCAACACCCCACCCGGCCCTTTCCCGGCTGACTCTCGACGCGCAATAGACCAGCCCGCCGGTTTGTTGACCACCAGCATGGAATCATCTTCGTGCACTATCGAATATACGCTCACTCGGGCACGTTGGGTGATCTCCGAATCTCAAACAACCGGTAAAAAACAATATACCTCCCGGTGAGCGACTTAATCTGCTTGCTGCTCCGACCATGCCGTCGTCGCCTTGCGACCTAAACGGATTCAAAATGCCGGATTTATACAAACCTCTGCTGAATATCGCGGGTGACTGGTTCACGACGCTGACTCGTCGTCGCCTGCGGCAGAAACATCGGGCAGAGTGCTGCTAATCGGCGGAAACGTTTCCACCAATCAACTCGATGAGGAACAACTCGTTTCGATCGCGGACCTGTCGACTCTAGCGGCAGTGCAGCATCCGGAATGGATCGCCTGCCACTACTTTGAACCCGGTTCCCGAATCGCTCTGCTTAAAAATTGGGACAACATGGTGGAGCAAACCCTCAAACGCACCCGGAAGCGCGACATCTCCCTGATCGCCGGTAACCCGCAGTGGTTGTTGGCCTTTTCACGGCAAGCCTTGAAGAGGGTTTCTACCGCCAAACGAAAATACGCTTTCCTCGCAAAGTTATGGCCGCAACTGCGATGCATCGTGCTCTCCGGGGATTTCCCTGCTCCGATTACCGGCCAACTCAAGAAGATCGCTGGTTACGGAGTTATGATGCACGAAGCCTTCGCCACGGCCGAAGCTGTGATCGCCGCTCAAGGACCAGGCTCGCTGCCCGGGCTGCGCTTGCTGGCCGAAACCGGCGTGTATTTCGAGTTCTTACCTCTGGATGACTACGACCCGGACAAGCTGGATGAATTGGGCGAGAAGGCCGTGGCCCTGCCCGAGGTTTCACCCGACCGCAACTACCTACTCGTTCTCACGACACCTGCTGGTTTGGTGCGCCACCTTAGCGGCGATGTGGTGAAATTCGCCAGCATGCGTCCACCACGTATTTTACCGATGGGCCAAATTAGTCTACGCCTGAATACTTTTAGCGAGAACGTGTTCGCCCGCGATATGGTCGATGTGATCACCACGCTTTGTCGGGCAAAAAAATGGTCACTGACCTTTTTTCACGTGGCCCCTTTGCCGAGCCGCTCCGAACTCGGAGTGACGCACGGCTGTCACGAGTGGTGGATCGAACTTCGCCCCGGAACAGTCGACACTCCGATGGGGCCCACCATAGCCAAAGAGCTGGATCACTTACTCCAGAGTTCACACGAAGGTTATAAATCCCAACGAGCAGCCGGAAATTTGAGCGCCCCATACGTGCGACTCGTGATGCCCGGTGCCTTCGAACATTGGATGAAGCATAACCAATTGTGGGGCGGGCCCCATAAGCTGCCCATCACACGCAACGATCGAAAAATCGCGGACAGTCTCACCGGGATGGCGAGATTCGCAATAGATTAAAAAAACCAACTCGTCCGCGAGGAAGTTGGCACGCCCAGTGCTATTCTAAACATCCATCCGGTCTAACCGGGTTTTGGGGTTAGATGGATGTTGGTTCGCATGGACTAACTAGAAAACAATGGGTCCGCCGTTAAGGGGTTTTCGGCGGGCCCTCCCCAAAGGGCACCACCTGCTGCTCGGTTAAAGCAACTCCCGCACGAAGGGCTCGTAATCCTCCCGTGCCATCGCGCCTTCTTTGCGATGTCGCACCTTTCCATCGCGATCGATCAGGAAAGTCGTTGGGATCACCTGCACGCCACCAAACGCCTCCACCATCGCTCTGTCGCCCATGACGATCTCATAATTGATTCCCATCTGTTCGGCGAACTGCTGCACCACAGCGGGGCCATCTTCATCGAGTGAGACCCCTACGATCACCAGTCCTTCATCGCCCAACTCCTGCTGCATCTCGATGTAACCAGGTATCTCGGCCCGACACGGCGGACACCACGTAGCCCAAAAGTCCACCACCACTACCTTACCCTTCAGTTCTTCCGAACTCAGGGTTGAACCATCGAGGCGCGAGAGGGACCAATCAGGTCCCGCCACAGATACGATATCACCGGCCGTTGTCTTGTCGTCTCGTGTTCCGCATCCCGCCCAAGCGTAGAGCAGTGCGGCGCTCAAAAATACCCAAATTACTTTTTTCATAATTACCCTTGAATTCAAAGTTGGACAGCCGACTTACGACTTTCTTAAAACCTCGCAATCGGGACGATTTAACTCACCGGCAACGTCGAGGTTCGTCGCCAGAAACTCGGCCATAAGTCACCCGAAGACAAAAATGCGACGACCATAAAGCCCACTCCCTTGAGGGTCAGTGTCGCGGCGATCTCCGGTTGGCCGTTCATCCCAAACTGGACCGCACCATTGAGCAAAATAAGGCCAAGTGCCACTTCGATAGCAGAGACCGACGCGAAGAACGTGCGACTACGCATCTGCGTCAGTAATCCACCGGAACGCACCTGGCGCCCGCCCTTTGGCGTGCGCACAAATTCACCACCGTTAGAAAATAACCCCTCAAAGAACGCGGCGCATAAGGTGACGCTCAGGGCCAGCCCAAAGGACAGCAACAAAGGCGAAGCCAACAGCCACCCCAAGCCTTCGCGCCACTCGCGGCGTTGGAAAAATTGTCCGGCCACATAAAATGCCACGGGAGCTCCACCAGCCAGTAATACGACCGCGGGATTGGCGAGATGCCACCACGCGCCGAGCTGATCACTGGCAAACCAGAGGTAAGGCAAAAACAGGAGGGAAAACGAAACTAACAAAGGATGCACCACGCCAATCGTGAGATGCCACCAGGCCTCACGTTTCACTCGAGCCGGCAACGATGATGACATCACTTGTCCCAGCACTTTCCGCGCGACTTGGATGCCGCCCTTCGTCCAACGCCGCTGCTGCGACTTGAATGCGATCAGATTCTCCGGCAATTCCGACGGAACTGAGTAGCGATCGAGATACACCAAGCGCCAGCCACGTAGCTGCGCCCGATAACTGATATCAAGATCCTCGGTGACCGTGTCACTGGTCCAATTACCCACATCGAGCAGCGCCGTGCGGCGCCAGATCCCCGCCGTGCCATTAAAATTAAAGAATAAACCAGCCGCCGCTCGGGCCGTTTGTTCGACCACGAAGTGAGCATCCAGAAATACTGCTTGGAATCGGGTGAGTAGACTTTGCTTGCGATTGGCAAATTCCCACCGCGCTTGCACCACCGCCACATCATCCGCTACAAAGTGAGGCATCATGCGTTCGAGAAAGTCGGGCTCGGGTCGGAAGTCCGCGTCGAAGATCGCAAAAAACTCCGCGTCCGTAAGTTCTATCCCATACTTGAGGGCACCCGCCTTGTATCCTTCACGCTTGGGCCGACGAACATGGGTCATTCGCGCGGCCGCATCGGAGTTCTGCTCGATCCACCGCGCTATGATCTCGGGAGTCTCATCGGTGGAGTCGTCGAGGATCTGGATCTCACATTCAGACTCCGGCCAGCGAATCGACGATACCTTTTCCAGCAAAGCCTCAACGACCAGCGGTTCATTAAACAGCGGGAGTTGAATACACACCTTGGGCGTGCGCCCCAAATCAGGTTCAACCAGTACTGGCCGCTTCATGGCGCGCCAATAGAGCACCAGCATTTTCAGACGATGAGCACCATAGAGGGTCAGTCCGAACAGGATCAGAAAATAAACGGCAGTGAGCAAAGTCGACATCAGCAGAGAATTAGAGCCGACACCGTGCCCGTTTATGCCCCAAAAACAACTTCGAGAGGATTGAGACCTACTTGGCCGGCCCCACGGACGTGCTCAACTCCATGCCCAACACCTCGATAAACTTGCGCATCGCGGGGGTGAGCACTCGTCCCTTGCGATGCAAAATCGCCAAAGGTCGGGTAAAGTTTTTATCCTTGAATGATAACATCTTAAGTGACCCTTGCTGGGACTCACGCTGCACGGTGGCTTGGGGCACGATGGCCACGCCATGGTCGATTTCAACCGCCCGTTTTACGGTCTCGATATTGTCGAATTCCATGACGGGTTCTATATCGATTTTATTATCACGGAAGATCTGATCGACGGCCTTGCGAGTCGGAATATCCGGATCAAAGCCAATAAATTTCAATCCACTCATCTCCGGCAGCTCCACGGGGCCTCCTCGCTTGGCGAGCGCATGTTCGGGATGAGTGATCAACACCAGATGGTCGTCACGGAACGGGAGGGCCTCGATTTGACGATGCTTGAGAGGAAAAGCCACGAGTCCAAAATCCACTGAGTTATGGAGGATGTCCTCGTAGACAAGATTTGAACGACGATACTCCACCCGCACATTCACCGACGGGAAATCGTGGAGGAAGCGTTTGATGTAGGGTGGCAACTCGTGCAGCCCAATCGAGTAAATCGTCGCGATACGAATCGTGCCGCTGATCACCTTTTTCATCTCCTGCAATTCGGAGAGCAATTTGTCGTAGCCGTGCAGCAACTCCTTGGCCGTTTCATAGACCGACTGACCTTCACGCGTGAGCTGAAACTGCTTCTGACTGCGATCAATGAGGAGCGTTTTAAAATGCTTCTCCATCGCGCGAGCTTGCTGGCTAACCGCGGATTGGGTGATACCGTTGATCTTGGCAGATTTCGAAAAACTTTTGGTTTCGACGAGATCAGCGAAGACCTTAAAATTCTCAATTTGCATAAGTAGCGGACAGTTCAGAGTAAGGTATAATCTGTCCTTATCATGAAGCAACCTATAAACCCCCCTACATGACACCCGAATATTCCACCTTCGTGAGCAACGCTGATACCGTCCGGGCAGAGATTACCACGGCCTGCGAGGCCGCTGGACGTGTGCCAACTGAAGTCGAACTATTGGCAGTAACGAAAAACCATGGAGCATGGGCACCTGAATATGCCGCGCGTTACGGTCTGACCGGCGTGGGTGAAAACCGGGTGCAAGAAGCCATGGAAAAGAAACCGCTCGTAGCAGCTCCCTTGCGATGGGAATTGATCGGTCACCTTCAATCCAACAAAGCCCGTGTAGCGGCCGAGAACTTCGACCGCGTGCAGAGTGTAGACAGCGTAAAACTGCTTCGCCGCCTCGATGCCGCCGCCGCTGAGCTTAATCGAAAACTGGGCGTGCTGCTTCAAGTGAATGCGGGGGACGATCCCGCCAAATTTGGCGTCGATTTGGCGGACGCACCATCGCTCCTAGAGGCGGCACTCGCCCTCCCTCATCTTCAAGTCGACGGTCTCATGACCATCGCACCTTTAGCCGATGATGTTTCGATTGCCCAACGCACTTTCGCCAACCTTCGGGAGCTCCGCGACCGGTTGGCATCCGACTTTGGGACGCCGCTCGCAACCCTCTCTATGGGAATGAGTGGCGATCTCATTCCCGCTATCGCGGCAGGGAGCACACAAGTTCGAATCGGCACGGCCCTATTCGGTCGCCGCTAGCTTACTTTAACCGTAGTCGTCTGACTAAAAAACGGAACCGGGCGCACTCGAAATGAGCCAAAAACAGACTGTGTAAATTCAGTGCTTAATCTTGCCACCTTTTCCGAAATCGATTGTCTGAAAGATCGTGGAAACGTTGACCTTACTCCCCACGCAGCGAGCCGCTCTCCTGAGTCTGCTTGATGATTCTAACGCCACCGTCCGGCGAGAACTGAGCTATTATTTCACCGGGCTCGGGAACCCGGCGCGGGATTTCCTCCGCGATACGGCGAAGAGCTCTAACCGACATCTCGCTTGGCACGCGCGCCGCTATCTGGAAAAGCTCCGGCTGAGTGACCCCAAGGCGGAATTCCGGGAGTTCATCCAGTCGCTCAATTACGAATTGGAATCCGGTTCACTCATGATTGCCCGAACGGTGCGCCCCGACCTTGATACCGGGGCGTGTTGTGAAGCCCTCGATCAAATCGCCGACCGCTGTCGAGAGCTCATCATCGAGCCTTCCGGCACGCGGGCGAAATGCCGCGTCATTAATCGCATTCTTTATCACGAAATGGGATTTCATGGGAACGTAGAGCACTACACGGATCCCAATAATAACTTCATCGATCAGGTCCTGGAAACCCGCCGCGGCATTCCCATATCGCTATGCACGATCTATCTGCTGGTCGCGTATCGACTCGGGCTTAACCTCGAACCTATCGGACTCCCTAGGCACTTCATGATCGGTTGCTTCACGGAGGAACGCCCCTTCTTTATCGATGCATTCGATGGAGGCATCTTCCGCTCACCCGAAGAGATTTTTGTGTTTCTGCGGTCACACAACATGTCACCGCAACTGGCGGATCTGGCGCCAACCCCCGTGCGCGAGGTGCTGTGCCGCAGTTGCCGTAATCTGGCCAACCACTACGCGGCCAACGGCGACCGCGACCACTCGAGCCTCTTCGATAGTTTCGTGACTGAGTTCGAGGCGATCTACGCCAAGAACATGATGTAGGCGTCGATAGGCGCAGGGGCGGGTTGACATTCCTCGATCCGAAATTCGCACTCCGCCTTTGATGGAGCCCATTCTTACACTTGCCGATTTAGACAACTGGTCGTTCGAAGGCACTGCCCTCGCGGTGCTGGGGCATCCGATCAAGCACTCGATCAGTCCGGCGATGCACAACACCGCCCTCGCTGAAATGGCCGAAACCGACGCGCGCTTCCACTCTTGGCGCTATTTCCGTTTCGACGTTCCGCCCGAAGACCTTCCCGTTGCTCTCGAACGACTGCATGCGGCCGGATTCTTTGGGCTCAATCTGACCGTGCCGCACAAAGTATTGGCTTTTGATCTTATCGCTGGAGTCGACGACCGCGCCCAACCCATCGGGGCCGTAAACACGCTCCGCCGCAACGATGCGGGTTGGCATGGGTTCAATACCGACGGCTACGGCATGGCGACCGCCGTGCAGGAAGATCTCAACATCGATCTATCCGGAACCCACATCACCCTACTCGGCGCGGGTGGCGCCGCGCGTGGCGCTGCCGTAGAATGTCTGCAACGCGGGTGCGCCTCACTGCACATCGCCAATCGCACCGCGGCAAATCGGGATGCTTTGATCGCTCAGTTGCAGCCGATCAAAGGCGACATCCCGGTGAATGGCTTTAGCCCACAAGACATCCCGCAAGATCTTCCGGCAAATACTCTAGTGATCAACGCCACCAGCGCCGGACTCAAAGCGGGCGACCCGTTACCGGTTGATTTGAAAGCGCTGCCCAAACCCTGCGGCGTATTCGACATGATTTATAATCCCGCCGAAACCAAACTCCTCGCTGCAGCCGCCGCTCAAGGAATCCCCACCGCCAACGGTCTTTCTATGCTAATTCATCAAGGCGTCCGCGCGCTTGAAATTTGGAGCGATACTGCCGTGCCCTTCGACGCCATGCGCCGCGCGGTTATTGCCAAATAAAAAACCCCGCCGCGCCGAAGCGAGACGGGGGTCGAAAAAATCGAATTCGATTTGAGGTAATCCGGACTACGCGAGATCGAAACGGTCGGCGTTCATCACCTTCGCCCAAGCAGCGACGAAATCTTGCACGAACTTTTCCTGCGCATCGTCGGTCGCATAGACTTCCGAGAAGGCCCGCAGTTGAGAGTGCGAACCAAATACCATGTCAACGCGGGTGCCGGTCCATTTCACATCGCCGGTGGCGCGGTCACGAATTTCAAACGCATCATCCGCTTCCGACGTCGCCTTAACTTCATTCCCCATATCGAGCAGGTTCACGAAGAAGTCGTTGGTCAGCTGTTCCGGACGATCCGTGAATACACCGTGTTGGGATTTGGCATGATTCGCGTTGAGCACGCGTAATCCACCGACGAGCACGGTCATCTCTGGCGCGGTCAGCCCCATGAGTTGGGCCCGATCAACGAGTAGTTTTTCAACCGGCGCCGTGCATTTCGACTGGGCGTAATTTCGGAAACCGTCGGTCCGAGGCTCAAGCGGTTCGAAGGACTCGGCATCGGTGTGGGCTGGGGACGCATCAACCCGACCAGAAGCAAAAGGCACCTCTATGTCATGCCCAGCTTTCGAAGCCGCGGCTTCCACGGCGGCACTGCCACCGAGCACAATCAGATCAGCCAATGACACTTTCTTGCCATCACTTTGCGCGTCATTGAAGGCCTGCTGGATCCCTTCCAAGGCCGCGAAAACCTTCTTGAGTCGAGCAGGTTGGTTGACGTCCCAATCCTTCTGCGGCGCGAGACGGATGCGGGCACCATTGGCGCCACCCCGTTTGTCCGAACCACGGAACGTCGAAGCCGAAGCCCATGCCGTAGAGACGAGTTCTGAAATCGAGAGACCCGCATCGAGTATGGAAGCCTTCAGACCAGTAATATCCGAGGCATCAATCGACGCGTGATCAGGGGCAGGAAGAGGATCCTGCCAAATGAGATCTTCAGCCGGAACTTCCGGCCCCAGATACAAGGACTTCGGCCCCATATCGCGGTGGGTGAGTTTGAACCACGCTCGCGCAAATACATCGGCGAACTGATCAGGGTTCTCCAAGAAACGACGAGAAATCTTCTCGTAAGCGGGATCGAATCGCAGCGAAAGATCGGTCGTGAGCATCCGGGGGCGTTGCTTCTTTTCCGGATCAAAGGCATGAGGAATCGTCTCCTCAGCGTCCTTCGCCACCCATTGGTGGGCACCGGCTGGGCTCTTCTCGAGTTCCCATTCGTAGTTGAAGAGGTTTTCAAAATAGTTGTTCGACCATTTATCGGGGGTCGTTGTCCAAGTCACTTCGAGTCCACTGGTAATAGCATCCGCGCCTACTCCCGTGCCATGGCTGCTGGACCATCCTAGGCCCTGTTCGGCCATTGAGGTGGCTTCCGGTTCGCGACCCACATGATCGTCAGCGGCAGCACCGTGGGTTTTACCAAAGGTATGGCCACCCGCGATGAGGGCCACCGTCTCCTCATCGTTCATCGCCATGCGGGCAAACGTTTCCCGAATGTCGATCGCGGCGGCTACGGGGTCCGGGTTGCCGTTAGGTCCCTGTGGATTTACGTAAATGAGCCCCATCTGCACCGCGCCGAGCGGTTTCTCGAGTTCCCGGTCTCCGGTGTAGCGCTTGTCACCTAACCACTCGGTTTCGGCGCCCCAGTAGACGTCCTCTTCCGGCTCCCATACATCAGCACGGCCGCCGCCAAACCCAAAGGTCTTGAAACCCATGGACTCAAGGGCGCAATTGCCCGTGAGCACGAGGAGATCAGCCCAGGAAAGCTTACGACCATACTTCTGCTTGATCGGCCACAAAAGGCGGCGGGCTTTGTCCAAATTGGCGTTGTCTGGCCAGCTGTTAAGCGGAGCAAAGCGCTGCTGACCAGCTCCGGCTCCACCACGACCATCGGTCGTGCGGTAGGTGCCCGCGGCATGCCAGGTCATGCGAACAAAGAACCCTCCGTAGTGGCCGAAATCAGCGGGCCACCACGCCTGCGAGTCGGTCATGAGCGCATAGAGATCCTCTTTCACTGCTTTCAGATCGAGCGTCTTGAACTCCGCCGCATAGTCGAAATTCGGATCCATCGGATCCGACAAATCGGAATTTTGATGGAGCATCTTGATGCTCAGTTGGTTTGGCCACCAACTGCTATTGCCGTTTGCTCCAGCCGAGGTCGGCTGCTGAGCACCGCCATGAAGGTGAGGAAAGGGGCATTTGCCACCAGTGCTGGTATCGTGAGGGTTTTCCATGAGGTTATAAGAGGGATTTAGGGGGAATAAATTCGATGACATCTACCCGAAGCGATGTCGGAAGGAGCAACCAAGCAAATCGGACCAATCGGTGCAAGGCGCGGTCTGCAATTTAGACACGTTTTTAGATCGGTCGCGTGAGCGCGATATCGCACCACTCGCCCATCTCCCGGGCCTCGACGGCCCAATCAGGCACAACTGGGGTGAAGGCGGCCTGAATCGTGCGCACTTCTACCACCAGGATTCCACTCAAAATGAGCAAACCTCCAGGCTTCACCGCCGCCGTGAGTTGAGGCACATACTCGGCGAGGATGTGACCCAGAATATTCGCGAGCACCAAATCGTAGGGTCCATCCTTGAACCCCGTCTCCAAATCGCCTTCGAAGAAATCAAGTGGATCCGACAAGTCATTGAGTTCCGCGTTTTCCTGCGCGATGCGCACGGCCTCAGGATCGTTGTCGAAGCCTTGCACATGGGTAAAACCAAGCCGCGCGGCAGAAATAGCCAAAATACCAGAGCCGCAACCCGCATCACTAATTTTGGCATCACACGGCGCGTTCTCCGCCCACGCTACCAGCCGTTCGCAACAGAGCCGCGTGGTCTCATGATTGCCCGTGCCAAAGGCCATGCCCGGATCGAGCCAAATCGCGACATCGCCGTCCTTCATCCGATGGCTTTCGCGTTCCCAAACCGGCACCCAATGCAACCGCCCGCAGCGCCACGCCTGAAAGTGTAACTTGTAACTCTCCTTCCAATCTTCATCGGCCATCTCCTGAAACGCAGCTTCGCCGGCTTGCGGAACCAATGCCGCAATTTCTCCCCACTGGGTTCGAGCATCGGTTTCATCGTCAAATAGCCCGATGACCCAAGCGGCCGGGATCAGCACATCATGCATCACGCTCCAGCGCTCATCTTCGCGCACGAGGAGCATCATATCGACTTCATCCACCAACTCGACCGGCAAGGTCGCTTTAACTTCCCATAGACTCATGCGCGGACCTCAACGTTTCACCGCGCCGAACACAACTGCAGACCGCGGTGCACTCAGGAGCTCGTCACCGTCACGGTGCTCGCAACCATCACGGCCACGATCATCACCTGAATTGATTCAATCAATGCAGCCGTCGCGGCCCCCAATTTTTCACCTGCGATCACGGTTTCGATATGCATGCGACGCGATTTGAGCGCCTTGCGGTCAAATAGATGAGGTAAAAAAGCCCCTCCATTCACCAGAGAGAGCAGAATAACGGTGGCGACTTCCACCTCGGCGGTATCGGAGAAGATCGCAGCTTCGAGCCGCTGACGAATTTCCGCTTCCGGAGCCACCTTCGCTTCCGGGTAAACGACGCGATTGAAAACCCACAGCACCTTGGCTTCGCGTTGTTCCAAAATGCCAAGCTTCACCAAACGTTCAGCCACGCGGGCCTTGAGTTCTTTAGTGCCCGCAATCTTAACGAGCCAGTGATCGACTGGCCTGAGTTTGGGCGAGGCGGATATTTCTTTGAGCCACTCGTCGGCCAGCGAGTCGCCTATCGGTTGAGGATCAATGACCACCAGTTGGGTTTCCGATCAAACAACGAACCCGTTGATTTCGCTTCAGTCACGGACTGAATACGCACGTGCTTTCGCCGCATCAATTCAGCCAGCACCGCTCCTGCTACGACCTGCGAATACCAACTTCCCGTTTCAATCCTGCCTTCATCATCCGATAACGCCAACAGCGTTACCTCTTCGTGCAAGAACAGTTCAGGCTTCTCTTTCATATTTCAGGAACTTAGTTGATCAAATCTTCAACCCCGCGTCTTCGGGCAGACCGAGGCGGATGTTCATGTTCTGGATCGCAGAACCGGAGGCGCCTTTGCCGAGATTATCCACCCGCACCATGACCAGCGCTTGCTCGTCGTGGCCCGTGACCAAAACGTCAGCACGGTTGGTGCCGTTACACGCCTGCAGGTCAAAGAAACCTCCATCAAGATTCGCCGCATCGTCGCCCCGAGGCAGAACTTTCACGAAGGTCTGGCCCGCATAGGCGTCGGCTAAGACGTTATGAACATCCACGAGTTTCGGTGCTCCCGGAAGCTGCGGCAAAGCGAGCGGCACGGTCACCGAAAGTCCTTGCCGAAAAGGCGCGACCACCGGACTGAAAATGGGTGAATGCACGAGTCCCGCGTGTTGCCGCATCTCGGGCAAGTGTTTGTGGGCAAGGCTCAGCGCGTAGGGTCGCGGACTTTGCAACGTCTCCGGACGATCCGCCGCTTCATACTGCGCGATCATCTTTTTGCCACCGCCGCTGTAGCCGGTTAGCGAAAAGCAATTCAGCACCTGATCAGCCGGAATAAGGCCGGACTTCACCAACGGCTGCACCGCAAGGATGAACGAACCAGCATGGCAACCGATGTTGGCGATACGATTGGATGAGATGATGCGCTCCCGCCATTCCACACCGAGTTCCGGCAAACCGTAAGCCCAGTCTGGGTTCGTGCGGTGAGCCGTGCTCGCATCAATCAAAACCGTATTCGGATCTGTGACCAAGGCCACGGATTCGCGGGCCGCGGCATCGGGTAAACAAAGGAACGCAACATCCGCTTCATTGAGACAGGCTGCCTTAGCCACCGGATCTTTGCGCTTTGCCGGATCAATTGTGATCAGCTCGAGTTCCCAACGACCTGCAAGTCGCTCGTGAATCTGCAATCCGGTGGTCCCCTCGGACCCATCAACAAAAACCTTAAATTTCATGGAAAAATCAGCCTCAGGCGCCCCTTCTCATTACTCAAGCGCAGGATGAAAATGCCGTGCGCTGGAGATGTCGGTTCTTTCCAACCCGATCCCAAGATATTACGGCCAGTGAATCGCCTCCATCAACCCTGGGCACAAGCTCCCGGGACAAGGCCCGTAAAACTCACTCGTGGCGAAGCGCGTCGATCGGATCCAATTCGGACGCTTTCTTGGCCGGATAGAGGCCGAAGAAAACGCCAATCACAGCCGATACGGCTAGGGACAGGAGAATGATATCCGACTGAATGATCGTCGTCATTCCTCGGAATCGGGTGAGCGCTTCGCAAACGCCAAAAGCAATGGCGATGCCGGAAAGACCACCCACCAAACTCAACACCACTGCTTCGATCAAAAATTGCATCATCACATCGAAGCTCCGGGCTCCGACCGCGACCCGAATACCGATTTCCCGGGTGCGCTCCGTGACAGATACCAACATGATATTCATGACCCCTACGCCCCCCACGAATAGGGAGATCGCCGCAATCCAAGCGAGCAAAGTCGTCATCGTTTGGGTAGAGGAAGTGAACGCCTCGGTAAGCTCGGTTTGGGTTCGCACCGAGAAGTCGTCGTCCTCGCCATCAATGAGCTTATGCGCCTGGCGGAGCGTTTGAGAAACTTCTTCTTGCGCCGCTTCCAATAAATCCATGCTTACAGCACTGACATAGATCTGGCTCACGTATCGGGAATCTCCCCTCAATCGATAGGCCGCTGTCGTTAGCGGCACCAAAACCACATCATCCTGATCCTGTGCTCCGTTCGAACCTTTCTCCTCGAGTAAGCCTATGATCTTAAAAGGAACTGACTGGATTCGAATACTCTGCCCGATCACATTTCCTCCGCCGAAAAGATTGTCTTGGATGGATTTTCCCACGACGGCGAATTTCGTTTTCGCCCTCATGTCTCGCTCGGTGAAAAACGATCCCTCTTCGAGTTCCCAGCTCTTGATCACGGTAAAATCCGGTGAGACTCCCATCACCGACGATGACCAATTCGTTCCTCCGCCGATGATTTGACCATTTACGGTCACGATTCCGGATACCGCCATCACCAGATCGCACTGTTCGCGAATAGTCTGCTCATCGCTCATGAACAACGTGCGAGCACTGCCGGACCCTCGGCGAACCCCGCCGGCCGAATTTGACGCGGATCGCACCATGATCAAATTCGTCCCCAGTGAATTGATCCGCGTTTCGATTTCCTGCTGAGCACCCTCGCCAATGGCGACCATCACAATCACGGCACCCACTCCGATGACAATTCCCAGCATGGTCAGGATGCTGCGGGTGCGGTTTTTAAACAGACTGCTCAGGGCTATTTTCAGGAGCTTAAAAAATTTCATAACGAGTGTCCAAAAGGTTGGAAAGGCCGGGCTGATTCCGATACGGTTTGGCCGGGAGCATACTACAAGCCGGTGACTCCGGAAAATTTCTCGAGCTCAACTCGAGCGTCGCGCTGATCCTCGATCTCCATGTCCCGCACGACAACGCCGTCCCGCATTTCAACACATCGCTTGGAAAACAACGCAATGTCCGGCTCGTGAGTTACCAGCACGATAGTGATGCCTTGCTCATTCAACTCTTGAAACAAGCCCATCAAATCGAGGGAGGTGCGGGAGTCCAAGTTTCCGGTGGGCTCGTCCGCCAAAATCAAAGCCGGATCATTCACCAACGACCGAGCGATAGCGACCCGTTGCTGTTGGCCTCCTGAAAGCTGTTGCGTCTGATGATCCATCCGATCGCCCAATCCGACTCGCTTCAGGCACTCCGTGGCCTTGTCGCGAGGTTTGATCTTTGTCTTCTTCCGCTGATAAACCAAAGGGAGCTCGACGTTCTCCAACGCAGAGGTTCGGGAGAGTAGATTAAAGCCTTGAAAGACGAACCCGATTTTCTCGTTTCGGACATCCGCGAGTTCATTTCGAGACAATCCTGCGACCGGAACTCCATCCAACGCATAAGTTCCGGTAGTCGGTCGGTCCAGACACCCGAGGATATTCATAAAGGTCGATTTCCCCGATCCGGACGCTCCCATAATTGAAACGAACTCACCCGAACCGATCGTAAGATTCACCCCTCTCAAGGCATGAACAGGCTCGGCCAATTGATAGGTCTTCCTCAGGTCTACGGTCTGTATGACTGCTGGCATGATATTTAAGAATTTGAGAAACTAGAATCCACGACCACGACCACCGCCTCCGGGACCACGGCCGCCACCACCACCAAAGGCGCCACCGTCACCACGACCACCAAAGGCGGGCGTGGGGTTTGTCGAAGGCGTGAGCACTTTCGCAATGATCTCGACACCTTCAATATCTTGATCCGCTTGAACCGGGCTGACCTCCGTGGTCAATCCATCACTCACCCCCGTGCGAATGGACATCATCTGAAGCTCCTTGGCCTCGTCCAAATACCAAATCACGGCCATACTTTGACGACCTCCGGCACCGCCTCCGCCAGAACCACCGCCTCCCGCTCCACGCTGGCGCCCGCCACCTAAAAGGCTAGCACCGCCTTCGCCTCGCTGCCGACCTTCACCGCCGCCGGCTCGCTGGCGACCTTCGCCACCACCACCGCCAGACGATTCCCGCTGGGCAATAAGTTCTTCCCGCCGCTCCTGCATTTTGGCGATCATGGCGTCGTCCATCTTAAGACTGAGAGCCGAAGCGGGGACCGAAACTACATTTTTGACTTCCTCCACCACAAAATCCAGCGTCGCCGTCATCCCCGGCAGAAGCACGCGTCGCGGATTTTCGGTTTCCACCACTACCGTGTAATTCACCACGTTCTGCACCACCTTGGGCTGCAATCTGATTTCCGTCACCGTGCCGGTAAAGTTCCGTTCCGGAAAAGCCGCCACGGTGAAGCGGACGACTTGATCTGTTTCAATCTGTCCAATATCGCTCTCGTCGACGTTCGCCAGAATTTCCATAAGGGAAAGATCTTCCGCAATGATGAACAATCGAGGGGTATTGAAACTCGTGGCCACCGTTTGGCCCTTCTCCACGTTTCGATCAATTACGACCCCGCTAATCGGCGATCGAATCTCCGAAAAATCCCTGCTTCGTTCGATTCTTTCTAACGAGGCCTCGGCGCTCATGACACTTGCTTCCGCCGTTTGCAGCGCGATCTCGTAGCCGAGAAAGTCCTTTCCAGATAAGAATCCTTTCTCATTCACCGGCTTGAATCGCTCGAAATCCAGTTTTGCCTTTCGGAGGTTCGCTTTTTGACGAAGGAGGTCCGCTTCCGAGCTTTTCACTTGGGCGTTCAATACTGAAGGGTCAATCAGAGCGAGGAGCTGTCCCGCTTCAACAATGTCATTAAAATCCGTATACACCTCCTCAATCGTCCCTGATACTTGGGAACCGATTTCGACAAGCTCACGAGCCGTCAATGTTCCGGTCGATGACACCATATTCTGAATGGTCTTCCGTTCAATCTTGGCAAAATTGTAAACCGGACCGGTCGTTTCATCGGTCGTGGATTCGGCATAATAGCGATACCCACCATAGCCGACACCACCCAGGATCAACAGGGTTACGATAAATTTCATTTTCATAAAGAGTTACTCCAATTCAGGGATGCTAGCGTTCAGCTGATTGAGCAGAAAGGACTCGATGGTCCCGTCTTGAAACGAGATATCCAGTCGGTTGACGAAAAGGTCGAAGCGGGACTCCTCCACAGATACCGCCGCATCGAGACGGGTGGCCCGAAGGCTATTAACGTCCAGCAGGGTCGCCGCACCCGCTTCAAAACGCGCTTGCTCCGCTTCCAGGGCGATCTCCGCGGAACTCAGTTGCTCCTGGGACGCTTTCAACTGGAGTTTCGTTGAGTTGAAGTTGAGCAGCGCCAGTCTAAAATCGGTCTCCGCGGCCTGCTCCAGACCAGCCAAATCGAGCTCTTCCTGATCGCGCTGCAAGCGGGCTCGCACGATATTGGTCTCCGTTCGCCTCCGATCAAAAATCGGTATGGATACGGATATCCCCCCGGATGCATCGGGCTGATTTTTGAAAAATTGCTCACCAAAGTTTCCGAACGGACTCCCCCCGGAATAACTGGTGCGTAAACTCGCAGAGGCACTCACCGATACCTTGCGGCCGGATTCAGCGATCCGGATGCCTTGCTTCGCCGCGTTCAATCGGAGTTTTTGAGCTAAAACATCGGATCGATTAAAAACGCGGGCCAAAGACTGTGAGACGTTAGGCTCACCGATGTTTTCCGGCTCCAGCCAAACAGCGTTGTCGAGATTTAGCGTGATGGGCGTGGAGGGCGGCAACAGCAGCAGATCCTTTAAAAGATATAGGCCACTTTCATATGATCGTCTCGCCTCCGCGACTCGTCGTTCACTGTCCGCGACCAAAGCAAGTTGGCGTTGAACATCCGCGAAAATCCGAATCTCACTCTCATAATCGACCTGGATCCGCTCGAGGTTTTCGCGGCGCGACGCGAGTTCTTCCGTTTGAATATCGATCTCCTTCAAGCGCAGGTCCGCCTCCAGATAGCGGGCTACTGATTGAAACAGGATAAACTGCCGGGAACGGTCAAAATCCTGACGACTGGCCTGCAGATTGAGGCTCGCCTCCTTCAGAGACGCTTCGCGCTCACCTCCGCGATAAATGGTCATCGAGGCGTTCAATCCCGCATTCGCCGATTCAGAAAATTCGCCTGTATCCCAAACCGGTTCTCGGCCATCACCTGAATAGCGCAGCGCCCCCCCCGCACTCGCGGTCAGACTAGGGTCAAAATTAGCCTCTTCAGCCACGACCGTGTTTTCGCGAAGCCGAATTTGGATGCTCGAGCGCTTGAGCGAAAGATTTCGATTCAGGGCCAAAGAAATCACTTCGGGCAAAGCAAGGTCCCGCTCCATCGGAATCTCATTCCCCGAATTTTGAGCGGAAGCAGATATCGAATTTGTGAGGAGGAGTGCCAGTAGATATAACGGTCGTCGCATCGGAAAGATTAGGGCTAGAGCGGCTAACCGAAGCTATGACGTGATCGACCACCTCAAGGTTACACAAAAACAGTTTTAATTTTTTAAGCGCCGATTCGCCTCCCGGCCATGCCTTAGAAAACTATCGTCTCCCTGTTGCTAACAGGCACAAAATCTTGGGTTAATGCCCGCTACTCAGTCGGGCCACGACCGCAGGCAGCAATGTGTGTTCTGCCCTGTGAATCTTATCGGCGAAGGTCACCAGCGTATCATCGGGGTCGATCCGCACCGTTGCTTGGTCGACGATCGGTCCACCATCCACTTCAGCGGTCACGTAATGCACCGTGCAGCCGCTCACCTTCACGCCTCGTCGCCACGCTTGGCCGATTCCATCGAGCCCCGGGAAACTCGGTAGCAGACTTGGGTGCAGGTTGATAATCTTACCCGCGAACGTGCGAATGAACTTCGGCTTAATCACCCGCATGAATCCGGCCAGAACAACCAAATCGGCGCGAAGCGCGGTAATCGTGTCGATATAAAGATCCTCCCCCTCTCCCTCCAGCTTTGTCTTGAATGGGGCTGGATCCAAATACTGCGCGGGCACCCCAAACGTCTTGCCGTGGGCGAGGATTCCCGCTTCCGGCTTATCGGCGATAATTTGCACCACTTCGGCCTTACCCAACGCACCATCGCGTTGAGCCTGCAAAATGGCTTTGGCATTTGATCCGGTGCCGGAACCTAGAATGACGACGCGCATGGCCTCCATTTCGGAGGCGCCGTGCTCGAATTGGCAATCTGCTTCGTGCTCGCATCATGGAATACTTCCGATGCCGACGATCAAAGGTAGGGGAAGAAGCATCTCGTCCCGACTGTCCACCCTCTACGTTCAGATATTCCAGACACCTGTCGGCTCGACCTTTGGGCTCAACTCCGAATGATCGGCTCACGATTTCAGGGAGCCTTTTGAAACTATGAAAATGGCGCTACCGGATCGCCCTATAATCTATTTTGCGACACCGTAGTCCACGGTCCGTTAATCGGAATCAACTACACCTTCCTATCAACGGGTATCCGGTTAACGACGTTTCGTATACCAAGACCCATCCGGTCGTTCGATTGCTTCGAGCTGGTCCCTATCCAGTTCCTTTTTGTTGCGGAAAGAACGGGACTCCATTCGCACCACACGTTTCCCCTCGTTGCCTCGCAGGCGCGTAATTTTAAACACGCCACTGAGCTTACTATTGGCATCGTTCCACTCCACCGTATCTCCCTTCCGGGTTGGCGAGCAATCGCGCGATCGCATCCTTGAACGTCTGGCGAACCTCATCGGTGATCCGCACCCCGCCGAACATGTTGTAGCCCAATCCGGACACCATTTTGACGGGTGCTTTAAGAATACCCATGAAAAATCCCTGAGCCGCACCTTCGGCAGCTTCCTTGCCGGCCGTGCGGACCTGTCCGACTAGCGCGATGGCGTCATCGATGTAGTCCGGGATCGCGACCCGAACCGATTCCACTTCAGCCAAGATCGCCGGGATCTGCGCCTGGATACTCTCAATCTGCTCGACGATGGCGGGCACTTCACCCCGCACCGCCTCGATTTCGTTCAAAATATCCGGGATCTGAGTTTGGATACTTTCAATCCGCTCCAGCATCGGTGGAATGGCCGCACGCGCGTTTCCGATCTCCCCCACAATGGAGGGAATGGTTTCCCGATACGCCGCGGCTTCGGCTAGAATGATGGGCAGATCAGCCTGAATGCTCTCAACTTGAATCCGGATGTTAGCAACCTCCTCCACAATCTTCGGCACCAATTGCGTGATTTCATCGATTCGTTCCAAGATAGGGGGGAATTCCGCGGTGACCTCTTGAATCCCCGCCACCACAGGAGGCAGCCCATCTCCGACCTTCTTCAGACTGTGTCCGAAATAAACGAGAGCCGCGGCGAGGATGACTATCGCGCCGGCCAATACATAAAACGCCGCAGACCGAGAGAACTCAGAAGACATTCTTTTATAGATGCGACAACCGCTGGCTAAGCAAGCTCACCGGAAATTCTAAGAACGCACGGCGGTTGATTCCGGTTATCAGTCAGCCGAATGACCGTCTCAATTTTTTCACCAAGCCGGCCCCTCCCCTCTCCGCAAGATCAGCCAACCTCCAAAAGAAATGTCCGATCAGTAGTCGTGGTTAGTAACCTAAGCTAACAACACGCATAGACTCGAACGCTTAGCCCAAAGCTAGCGAAATTGATACGAATACAAATCGGCGTCTTTCATCTCGATGCGTATTCGCACTTCATGCCCGGCTAACCCTCTTAGCTCCCGGGCCATCGCCATTCGCCGTCGATCTCCTTACCGAAGATCAACTCACAATCGGCGGCAGAGAATCAATTAAGGCGCTCACATTATCGGTTCCGCTTCTGATGCCCTGAATATTTCGAATCAAATTCAGACTTAGCATCAACAACATCGGTCACAAGTCCGGCCTTTTTCATCAACACAATAGCTAGATAAGCAAAATCAATTTGATGATCCAAAAATCCCGTATTCGCACTTCGCGGGAAGAGGTGGTGATTGTTATGCCATTCACCTGAAACAAGCCCATAGACGGCTTGGTTAACCGAGAGATTGGTTCGGTCAAAATCTACTCCATCCTGCCATGCTTCTTTACCGCTTCCGTGGCCGTCATAATTAAAATACCGGAGAGCGATCAGATAAACGAAATTGGCTCCAATAACCGCTGTCGCGAGACTATGTCCGCCGATAAAATACAGCAGCGCATACCAAATAACCCAATTCATGATCACATTGGGAATCGTATGCAGTGGATTTGTTACCGTGCCCCACTTTTGATACTCTTTGTAGGAATTGGTATACACCCCCGAGTGAACCAACAAATTCCGGACTCTCTTGTAATCGTTTTCGGATAATTTCCGGGAGATGCATTGGTGATTTTCCTCCGAAAGCATACAATACCAAAAACCTCCTTTGGAGTTATACGGGTCGCCGGGTTTATCCGATAAAGCATGGTGAACGTAATGCGGCACGACATAGACTTCCTCCAACAGGAATCTTGGAACCATGTTCCTGAGCAAAATTTTCACCCAATTATACTTAATCTTAAAGGCGTGATGAGTGGCATAACGATGGTGCCAAATAGTTTGCTGCGTTCCCATAATTATGGCTGCGAAAACGAGCGCTACAATCAACGACAACCAGTCAAAGAAAAATGCCATAAATACAAAAAATATTATACCTGTTAAAAAGAGAGATGTGGTGCAGAGAAAGGTATACCAATTCCTCTTTGAACTTACAATGTTCACTCTCTTACACCACTCCTTAATCAAATCAAGGAGTGAGGGGACGACTAACTCACCATCATGCTCCCACCCATACGATGGAGCTAATAGCATTCCTTTAACAAAACTATCTTTGGGTTCTTTCATGGATTTATTTTGGAGAAACGTCATCAACTAACAGGAACCCATCACGGTGATGAAATTCGATTTGATCGGAGGAGAACTTAAATTGCGAACTGATCGGGGTTGTCGCAAGCATGACGAGACTCTGGAGTGGATCCTAACGAAACTGAAACGAATAAAGATCGGCGTCTTTCATCTCGATACGCATCCGCACCTCTTGCCCGACCAACTCACTGAGATCTCGGTCGCCAGTCCAGCGCACTTCACCGTCGATCTCATTGCCGAAAATTAATTCACAATCAGCGGCAGAGAATCCGTCAATCGGCGCACCATTTACATCCTGTAGCTCCACTCGGAGTTCACTGGCGGCCGAGCTCTCAAAATTGAGGACAAGCTGATTGCCACTGAACCGGAAGGGTTTGGTCAGCAACTCTCCTCCGCCATACGGCGCGTGGACCGAGACGAATCCATCAACGCGGAGAACATGTCGTGAAAGATGCGAGGTATCCTGCGCATAGTGTGACATGCGATAAATGTAGAGCTCCCTACCGTTCATGGCCGGCACGAGGCCAAGCGCCGGCGTGTTGTCACGAGCAACCCAATCCGCCGCCGTATCGCCCGGTCGAATAAACGCCTCCATAAAGGTGCGATCATAACGATCGCCACCCCGGGTCGTCATCAGAATCGCGTCGCTCGAATCGTAACCTCGCTCGGGGTCTTTGGTGAGGGCTTGAGTCTGCTTGACCGATAACGCGGCCTTCTCCGGGAGGAAGCGTTTTGCCAACCCCACGTAGATGTGGGGTGCGCGATAATACGGATAGGTGCCATTCGTGTAGAGATGTTCCATGGGCGTATCGCCGAAGCTCATCGCCACCGGCTTCGACCAATTCAACATGTCCGGTGACGTGGTGCGACTGATGGTGCGAAAGCCATTAAATCCTGCCTCGGTCCAAGTGCGAAAGTAGCACACGTAGGCCCCTTCGTGTTCGGACCAGAACACGACGTTGTGCGAATCGAACATGCCCTCGGTAAATATGTAACCTTCGCCCCATGGCTTCCAGCGGATACCGTCGATTGAAACGAAGGCGAGCAGACCCTTCGTCTCCACTCCGGCAATCGCTTTGTAGCGCTCACTCGCCGGAACGCCGGGTCGTGTATCAATGAAAGGACTGAAGCCGCGGGCGTGTTCGTTGACCGCGATCACCACGTTATTGTCCATCGTCCCTTCGATTTCGAAAAGTCCGAGATTCGGCTTCACCCAATTCACCCCGTCGAGTGATTCGGCATAACAGGTCACCGCCTCCGATTCGCCATTGGCCCGCGGCAAACCCCGGTAATACATCCGGTAAAGTCCGTCGTCATCAAGCACCGTCACAGAAGCGGAGAACTTTCCTTCCCAAGGTTTATCGAATTGAAACGCGGGGCCGGCATTGCGAGGCTGATGTAAACGAAGGGAAACCCCGTCGAGGGATTCGATCAGCTCATGATCCACAAAAAGCTCCCGTCGATTCCCGATATCGACGACCGCGGCTACCGCTCCGGTGACGATCCCGGTCAGAGCTAGACCCCATCTCATTGTTTTCGAAATTCGTTCCATAATACCAAGTTCCTTCCGTGGTTAGTATCGACTGGTGAGCGCCAATTTATTCAAAGGCAAATATCCAAACTGCCTACGCACAAAAAAGGCGTGATCCCTCGATCACACCTTTGAAATTTCAGAGCTAGAACCAAGATCGACCTAGAAGAACTTCTTAGCTTTATCGAACCAACCTTCTCCGGTCGGGTGATCCGCATCGCCGCTTACTCTGGCAAACTCTTCCAACAGGGTGCGCTGTTCGTCGGTCAATTTCTTGGGGACTTCCACGTGCATCCGCACCAGTTGATCACCTTGCGATCCGCCCCGCAGTGACGGCATACCTTTGCCGCGCAGTCGGAAGGTGGTGCCGCTTTGCGTGCCCGTTGGAATCTTCAGGGAACCTTTACCAAACAGGGTCGGCACTTCGATCGTGCCACCGAGCACAGCTAGAGTGAACTTGATCGGAATCTCACAGAACAGGTCTTGGCCCTGTCGCTCAAAGATCTCGTGATCTTTGACCGTGAGCACGATGTAGAGATCACCCGGTTGGCCACCAGATAAACCGGCTTCGCCGTTGCCGACGGAACGCAGACGAGAACCGGTGTCCACTCCCGCCGGGATGCGAACTTTGACCTTCGCCGATTTGTTTTCGCGGCCTTCGCCGCGACAGCGTGAACAAGGCTTTTCAATCTTGGTTCCAGCGCCACCACAGGTCGGGCACGTCTGGCGAAACGTGATGATACCACCACTGCGTTGCACCTGACCAGCGCCGCGACAGGTCGGGCACGTGACCTTCTTGGAGCCAGGTTCGGCTCCACTGCCATCGCATCGTTCGCACGATGCGGCTTTGCGGAACGAGAGTTCTTTCTCGATGCCTTTGGCGGCATCACTGAGTGAGATTTCTAAATCGTAGCGCAGGTCGCTGCCATCACGGCCTCCTCCTCCTCCGCCACCTTGGCCACCGCCGCCGAACATCTCATCAAAGATTCCGCCACCACCACCGCCTCCACCGCCGCCGCCTTGGCCTTGGCCAAATACTTCGCGGAAGATGTCGAACGGGTCGTGGAAACCACCGCCTCCACCGCCGCCGCTCATACCGCCCGGACCACGACCGCCGCCTTCGAACGCGGCGTGACCATAACGATCATACGCAGCTCGTTTCTGAGCGTCCTTGAGGGTTTCGTAAGCGTGCGAAATTTCCTTAAACTTCTCTTCCGCTGCCGCGTCATCCGGATTTTTATCCGGGTGATACTTCACCGCTTTTTTGCGGTAAGCTTTTTTGAGTTCTGCGTCGCTGACCTCGCGGCTGACACCGAGTAGGTCGTAAAAATCTTCCTTAGCCATGTTATCGAAAATTGAGTGAGTTTAAAGTGCAGCGCCGATCAGGCATCCTGCTTGGCATCGTCTTCGGTTCCGGCGCCACTGGATACGATCACGGACGCAGGACGCAGTAAGCGGCCGTTGAGTGAATAACCCACGCGCACGACTTGGAGAACCGTGCCATCGGCGACTTCTTCGCTGGCTTGCTGGGAAAGTGCTTCATGGTGGTTGGGATCGAACGCTGCGTTGACCGGATTGATTTCTTTGAGGCCGTGGTTGCCCAGAGCGGTTTTAAACTGGGTGCCTACCATTTCTACCCCATCAGTGATCACTTTAAGCTCGGCGTTGTCGGCGCGGGCCGCGACGAGTGCGAAGCCGAGGTTATCAAGGACAGGCATGAGCTCTTCGACGACATTGGCGGCGGCGAAGGCCCGCAGATCGTTCTTCTCCCGAGCCGTGCGGCGACGGAAGTTCTCGAGGTCTGCCACGGCGCGAAGGTGCAATTCTTTAGCGGCGGCAGTGTCTTTTTGAGCCTGCTCCAGCTGTTGCTCGAGAGTGAGTTCGGTAACGATTTGCTCCTCGGCCTGAGTTTCGGTCGCTGAATCAGCGGCAGGAGCCGTCGTCTCAGCAGCTTCGGTTTCCGGTTGGGAAACAGGCACTTCGGTGTCGTTGTGGTCGGATTTGGATGCCGTATCGTTCATTGTAAAGGACTACGTTCTTACGGCTTTCCCGTTTGTTCAAGTCCCTGCAAAAATGAATTTATGGCTCCACCGGCCCGTTCAATGAGCTGTTGGATCCCTCCAGCACCGTTTCCGGCCGCCCCGCCCAGGAGACCTCTGGACAAAAGCACGTGCAGGGTTGCGGGTGATTTGGCCAAGCTGGCCAGCAGTTCGGGTGTGATCAATTGCTCGTAACGCCGCACGTCGGTATAAGTGTGCTCATAATTGATTTCGTCGGTAATTCGAGACTCGGGGCTCGTGCCTTGGTCGTGGATTTCAATCGTCCCGATGCGCAAAACCAGTCGCTCGATCAAAACCGCCTCTGGATCTTCTCCACCACCAAAGAAACCTGCCGTCACATAACGCGGTGTTTCAATCTGTTCGGTGGGCACCACGAAGTTGAATCGTTCGCCCAACGCTTCGACGTTAGTACGACCGTCGGCGTTCACCTTGATGACGAGTCGGTCGATCTGGATCGTAAGGTCCTCAACAAGGGCCGTCTTACCTCGTAGCGACATGATATGCACGCGGCCCGAAACCTCCCCCAATTCAGCGAGAGCGTCGCCGCCCCACTCCGTCGGGTTACTCATTACGAGCGACTCACCGTGGAATGCGCCCGTAAACGGATTGGCGTGCAATGAGCCCAACCGGGTCGGGAAACCAGTGAGTTCACTGGCCGATGATGTAATCACGCGCGGCAAAAGAACCATCCACGCCAACGCCGCGACCGCCGCAATCACGAGCATGAAGACGACCAGCCCCACGAAGACGCCCGCTCGTCTAGCGTCAGAAAAACCGGGACGCCCACTCATACAAAGTTCTCCGTCACCAATACGAGAGTCTCGTCCGTCGCCGTAAACTCAAACTCACCCCCAAACGGTAAAAGCACGTTGTCGCCCCGACTGAGTAGATCGTGGGCATCGCCGCCGATCGACACGCTGCCTTTGGCGACGCTCAGTAACCGAGGTTGTTCGCCGGCCGCAAAATGCAATTTCGCGCCAGCAGCCAGCGGCACGCGCCGGATTCGGAATAGCAGACTATCAGCAATCACCGCCTCCACATTTGCCGCGCGGATCGGCTCTGGTTCATCACCCTCCCATTCGATCGACGCGAGAGATTCGGCGATGTGTAGCTGCCGCGGACTCCCGTCGAGACCCACTCGACCCCAATCGTAAACGCGGTAGGTGGTGTCGGAATTTTGCTGAATCTCGAGGATCAGGTTGCCGCCATCGATCGCGTGAATGGTGCCACTCTCCACTAAAATAGAATCGCCCTCCTGCACCGGAAAACGGTGCACGCATGATTCGAGCGTATTATCGATGAGCGCGGCGGCGAACTCTCCGCGCGTCGCCCCCTGCTTCAGGCCTACGATCAGATTTGCATCGCCTGCTGTCTCCGCGATGAACCAATTCTCGGTCTTCGGTTCACCACCCAGTGCCCCAGCGATCTCCGCCGGCGGGTGCACCTGCAGACTGAGGCGTTCGCGACAATCGAGCCACTTGACGAGAATCGGGAACGGACGATCCGCTGGCCAACTCGGTCCCATGATGTCCGCGCGGTGTTGTTGTAGCGCCTCTCGGACTGAAACCCCATCGAGAGTTCCGCCGCGGCAAACAGATTGCGCCTCCGACCGATCAACCACCTCCCAGCTTTCGCCAATTGGGCCATCATGGGGCAATTCACGGTGCAGAGCCGTCTCGAGCGCGCGACCTCCCCAGACTCGATCTTGGTAAATAGGCTGAAATCGAATGACTTGATTCATATGCAGAGTAAGTTAATTGCGGATATACCGGGAGAGGGATTTACAATTGACCGGGCAGGCGGCACAGATGAAATCCCTCCTATCCACTCGTAGCCCCTCGGAGGGTTCGACGATTCAACCCACATGGCCAAGTCCAAGACTTCAAACTCAAAGGCCGGTAAAACCGGATTCGTTCCTCCCCTCCACCGGCCGAAATGGCTTGTGGCCATTATCTGCTTGTTGCTGGGCCTCTGGTTAACCGTGGCCTATCTCAACTATAGCCCTCTACAAGAAGGATTTATCACCAGCAATACGACTGGTGCCACGGAGCGAAACTTAGTGGGTAAAGCAGGAGCTGATGTCGCCCGACTCAGCTTCATTTGGCTCGGATTAGGCGCCTGGCTGATCCCCGTTTTCTCGTTCTGGTCACTCTGGGTCGCCATTCGCCACGCCGGTCGCCTCGCGTTGAATCGCTTCGTCGCCATGGGATTCGCCCTCACATCAGCCTGCAGTTTAGCGGCGATGGTGAAACTCGATTTCTTTGCCAATAGCCAATATTTTCCCGATGGCCGTCTCGGCGGACACGTTGGAGCCTGGATTTACGACGTATTACTCGCTGAAACCGTGGGTGTATTTGGGGCGGCGTCGTTGATGTGCACCGTGCTGGTAATGGCATGGGTGTTCATTCTCACCCGCAACATCTCCGCGATGTTCGATCAGATCACCTCCAGCTTCCAAGATTGGCGCACTCGCAGAGCTGAGGCCTCAGCAGCCCGGGCGCAGGAGAAACAACTCGCGAAAGAAGAGCGCAAACGCCTCAAAATCCAAGAAAAGGAAACCGCCAAGGCAAACAAACTGGCCGAGAAAGAACGTCTCGCAGCCGACAAGATCGCCGCCAAAGAAGCGAAGAAAGCCGGTAATGTAGCGCCCAAAGGTATCAAGCTGGCTGGCGGCACCGAGGATCCACTCGCCTCACTCCCTTCCGTTAAACCGGTCACCCAGCAGCCCTCAACCGCTGCAATCCCCCAGCCAGCGGCACCCGCGCCGAAACCCGAGCCCAAGCGGGAGCCGCCCAAAGTTCTCGGACTCTCCCGCAAAAAAGATCCCGGCCCCGAGGCCTCAGGCGAGGAACCCAAAAAACTCGAGCTCAACATCGTCAAACCCGAGGAGCTCAAAAAAGCCCGTAACGCCGACTCCCCGAAAGCGGCCGGCGACTATAAATACCCGCCCCTCAGCATACTCAGCGAGCCGGCCAAACCTCACGACGAAAACTCCGAGGAGGAGCACCAAAACAACGCCGAGAATCTTCTCCGCATCTTGGAAGAGTTCGGCGTCAAGGTCTCGATCGGCGAAATCCACGTCGGCCCGGTCATCACGCGCTACGAAGTCGTGCCTGCCCCCGGTGTCCGCGTCGAAAAAATCTCCGGACTCGATAAAAATATCGCCTTAGGCATGCGGGCCCAGTCGGTGCGTATTCTCGCCCCCATCCCGGGCAAAGCCGCCGTCGGTGTCGAAGTGCCCAACAAACATCCGACCGCAGTGGGTATGCGCGAGATTCTCGAATCGCAAGACTGGGCCTCTCATAAAGCCGAGCTGCCCATCGCTCTCGGTAAAGATGTCTCGGGTAAGCCGTTGGTCTCCGATCTCGCGAAAATGCCCCATTTGCTCATCGCGGGTGCAACCGGCTCGGGCAAATCCGTTTGTATCAACTCCATCGTCGCCTCGATCGTCTATTCTAAGACCCCCGACGAAGTGCGCATGATCATGGTCGATCCCAAGGTGGTCGAACTGAAGGTGTTCAACACCCTCCCCCATATGCTCATCCCTGTGGTGACCTCTCCCAAGATGGTCCCCGGCGCGCTCAAATGGCTGCTCTCCGAGATGGAGCAGCGCTACCAATTTTTCGCGAAGTGCAACGTTCGTAACATCATCGGCTTCAACAACCGAAAGAAACGGAACGCCAAAGCCGACCTGCCAGATGCACCGCCGGCTCAGGCAGATCTGCCCGGCGTAGATGATGAAGAAGTCGAACTGCCCGAGAAACTCCCTTACATCGTAGCTATTATCGATGAGCTCGCCGATCTCATGATGGTGGCACCCGCGGAGATCGAAACCTCGATCGCCCGCCTTGCCCAGCTCGCTCGTGCCGCCGGTATTCACCTCATCATCGCGACGCAGCGTCCGTCCGTGAATGTCATTACAGGCGTCATCAAGGCCAACCTCCCCTCGCGGATCGCCTTCCAGGTCGCCTCCCAGATCGACTCCCGCACCATCTTGGACTCCAAGGGGGCCGAGAATCTGATCGGTCGGGGTGACATGCTCTTCTCACCTCCTGGCACGGCCCGCCTCGTGCGTTCGCAGGGTGCCTTCTGCTCCGACGAAGAGGTCATGGACATCGTTGAGTTCATGCAAAAATACAACGGCCTGCCGATCTACAAGCAGGACGTGCAAGAGAGAATCGAAAGCGCCGACACCCCCAAAGGGGGCGACGACGATGATACTCCGTCCGACGAAGATGATGAGCTCTACCACCGCGCCTTGGATGTGCTGAAGTCCACCAAACGGGCTTCGACTTCGATGATCCAACGCCGCCTCCGGATTGGCTACAATCGGGCCGCGCGCATCATCGATAAGCTCGAAGACAACAACATTGTCGGGCCTGAAAATGGTTCGAGTCCTCGTGAGATCCTGGTGGACCTCGACAGCCTCTAAGGCGAATCCCTCGTCGATTCATGATTTCACGCTTCCTAGTTCCAGTTTCTCGGTTCTAATTTACGACTATGCAGAATATCGGCGAACGACTGGAAGAAGCACGGAAGAGTAAAGGTATCTCCATCCGCGAAGCTTCCGAGGCAACGAAAGTCCGCGGCGATTACCTGCACAAATTCGAGAGCAATCAGTTCGACCTGAACCTGCCCGACATCTACGTGCGCGGGTTCCTGCGCAACTACTCGACCTACCTCGGCCTCTCCGCAGAAAAGATTATCGCCGACTTCCTATCGCTGGGCCACGGCAAACCTCAGCCCAAGACTTCCAATCGGGAAATCTATGGTCGATTGGACCTGACCCTCGGGAAACCTAAAGAAACGGCCCTCGACCCCACCGAGGAAGGTGACAGCGAAGAATCCGGCGCCAAGAGCAACCCGTCCACTTTCAAGCCTCTTACTGATGGGCTACCTTACATTGACCGGGCTCTCGTGATTAAAGGCCTGCTCGTGGTGGCGATCGTTGCCGCGTTGATCTCTCTGATCGTATTTGTGGTGAAGATGATTGGTAACTCCAACGAAACCACCGATCCCGTTGATGAGACCACTAATGCCGCCGAAACCGTCACCGTGGATCAAGTCGTGGTTCACGCGCTCGACAATGTGCGCATCAAGGTGGTGGACGAAACGACCGGTGCTGAACTTTTCCAAGGCGACCTCACCCGGGGAGACAATCGTAGTTTCCCCAAGTCGTCCTCGATGCTCCTGACCGCTGATCCGATTCAAAACGTTGAGATCGAGATGAACGACCAACGCTATCCCACTGGTCTCACCGGCCGCGACCGTATCCGTATTCAATAATACGGGTTATCGGGCGTAAGGCGACGAGGGACCCTTTCAACTAGCGGGAGAGACGACCTCCGTGTCGTCCGTATTGAAACAGCGGTTTCGGCAAAACCGCCCTACCTCAACCTGATTCCTGAACTGGTAGGGCGTGCTCGCCGCGCGCGCCATAAACGTTCGCGGTCCAAGCCTTCCTCAAAATCAAACTGTAGCCGAGGTCGCTGACCCCGGTCCGCTTGTCCCACCACACCACTCCTCATGCACCGGGCTCAACCGAACCCGGCTACAACCATACGATACTGAAGATGCCTATCCCAGCAGCGCCGACGGCTGACTTACCACAACCCGACTGGCTTGCCTAAAACCTCGCGAAGTAGGATCGCACGACGGGCCTGTCGCGGATCGCGCAAAGTCGCTAGAAAGTCTCGTTCGCTCAACTCAGGTATTCGTTTCGCGAATCGACGCTTGGGACGCTTTTGACCAACCCCGGCTTTACGGGCCAGCGCTTCCGCTTCTCGTCGTTTGATTTCAAGTTTAGCTAACTCCTGCTCCATCCGCTGCTGGCGTTCCAGCACGGGATTAACCTCGGGCACGGGAGGCGGCGCTGGAGCTCGCACTGGTGCTGGGGCTTCTGGAATACCCAACATCTCCCGCAATACCGGTGGAAGTTGTGGTTGTTCTGGGACGTTAGGATCGTAGTCGGGTCTCTCCGGCTCGGAAGACTCCATCGTTGAAGGGGTCTGGCCTCTTTGGCGCTGCTCCCGCTTGCGACGGATCTCTTCACGCAAGCGGCGGTTCCGCTCAAGTTGTTCGATGTCGACATTATCCCGACCCGACTGGTTGGTCGGCGACGAGTCGTTCTTCTCTTCCTTGAGCCCACTCAACCAGCGAGCGATCGCCGATCCAATGATGGCGATGATGATAATGTTATCGAAGATCCAATCCATGGGAATCTATTCAGAGTTGATCAAGAACGGGGACTACGAAGCTGGCTTATCGTCGTCCGGGTCACCGATTGAACTACGCATCCCGGTGTCCGCTTTGATATTCTCCATTTTGTAGTAGTCCATAATACCCAGATTACCTTTGCGGAACGCCTCAGCCATCGCCCGGGGCACCTCGGCCTCGGCCTCGACCACCTTGGCGCGCATTTCTTCGACTCGAGCCTTCATCTCCTGCTCGACCGCCACCGCGGCAGCCCGTCGAATTTCCGCCTGAGCCTGCGCGATCTTTTTATTCGCTTCAGCTTGGGCCTCCTGCAGTTTCGCGCCGACGTTCTCACCGATATCGACGTCGGCAATATCGATGGAAAGAATTTCAAAAGCCGACCCCACATCGAGGCCACGCTTCAATACCATCTTAGAAATGGTGTCCGGCGATTCCAACACGACCTTGTAGGTGTCGGACGAACCGATGGTCGTCACGATACCTTCACCTACTCGGGCGATAATCGTTTCTTCCTTTGCACCACCGACGAACCGATCGAGGTTCGTGCGAACGGTTACACGGGCCCGAACTTTCACCTGGATACCATCCTTGGCCACACCATCAATCGTGGTCCGTCCACCTTCTGGATTCGGACAATCGATCACTTTGGGATCAACCGAAGTGCGCACCGCTTCCACCACACTCTTCCCGGAACCCTTGGTCGCGAGGTCGATCGCACAGGCCCGATCCCAATCGAGTTCGATGTTGGCCTTCTTGGCCGCAATCAAAGCGTGCACTGTCTGCACGACATTACCGCCGGCCAGAAAGTGAGCCTCAGTGTCGTCGATGGTGATATCAATGCCCGCTTTTTTTGCGGTAATCCGCGTGTCGACAATTAAGCCGTAGGGCACTTGGCGCAAGCGCATCGCGACCAAGCTGGCGAAGCCAACATAGGCGCCAGCGAGCCAAGCCCGCAGCCATACGCTGAAGAACGAAAATACGATGCCAAAAACGACAAGCCCGGCGATAGCCGCCGCGATGATAAGAACTAGGGTGAGATCCATAACTAAATTATTCCGGTTTGGAGGTTACAATTAATCTGAAATTATCGGTGCCGACAACCTGAACCGGTATACCGGCTTCGAGGAATCCGGAACGAGAAAAAGCCTCGTGCCGCTTGCCGTCGATTTCGATATAACCCGAAGGGCCTAACGGGGTGAGCGTGATTCCTTCCGACCCGACATAATCCTTGTCCCGAATCGGTGAGGAAACTCCATCGACGGCTGCCGTCAAAAAGAGACGCCGGCCAAAAGTGGTTTTTGGCAAAATTTTAATTTCAAAATACAGCATTCCCACGAGCATCGCGACCGCAATCGCGGAGGCGACCAGTCCGCCTGAAACTCCGAAATCGATAAATGCCAGAGCCGAACCCGCCAGCATCGCCAGCCCCGCCAACACCCCGAGGATGCCTCCGGGGATAAAGACCTCGAAGCCCATCATAATGACTCCCACGACAAAAAGGGTAGCGATCAAGGTCATGCTTCGTCCTCCTCTATGGGTCTCACCAAAAGATTAAATCCATCGCGACCGAACACCCGCACTCGCGCGCCTTTTTCGACTGATCCCACCGCAATCTTGGCGTCATACCACTGACCGTTAATCGACACCTGTCCGCTCGGAAAAAGATCCGTGGTCGCTTCGCCCACTTCACCCAACAGCGCATCTTCAGCTTGAGCATGTGCCGCCAAGCTGACCTGCGCTCCATCCCCGACCGCCGTGCTGAGCACCATTCGATCCCAGAACCAGCCTTTCGGCAAAAACCTTAAAACTACGAAACCGCCTACCACCGCGATTATCAGGCCCATCGCCACATTTATCACTGGTTGAATTAAGAGATCTCCCGAAAGGGAAAGCGGCTCATTCGGCCAGTAATCTACCATCGACCAAACCAGTGAACCCAAAATCATAAACACGCCACTTAGCGCGACGACAATCACCCCGGGGAAGAAAAGCAGCTCGACGATTACCAGCACCACCCCGAGCACAAAAAACAGCATCGGTTCACTACCAGACAAGCCGGCGACGTTGTGGCCGAGAAACACGACTAGCAGCAGCAACCCACCACCGATGCCAAATATCCCGAACCCCGGGGTCTTAAACTCAACAAAAAGACCTAACAACCCTAGCCCCATCAGGATCGGTGCAATAACATTGAGAGACGCGGCCAAATCTTCCGACCACGTGGTTTCGAGCTTCGTGACTTCGTAAGCCCCGGGACCAAAACGCGCATCCAGGATGTCTTCCACCGATTCCGCGATACCGGCCGCGAGCAGCGGTTCCGCGGGATCGCCATAAGTCTGCGAAGCTTCGGTGGCGGTGAGCGAAAGCAGTTCCCCCTTCTCCTTCAAGATCTCGCCCTCCACCTCTAAAACATATTCAGAGTCAATCATCGCCGAAATCACCGCTCCGCGATAGGCATGCCCCTCCGAGATAGCCCGAACCCGGGCCCGCAGGTAACTGACGATCTTCTGCTTCATCGAAGCATCGATTTCACCTCCGGTCGACATCACCGGAGCCGCCGCGCCGATTACCCCAGTTGGAGCAAAATAAATATCATCGGTCATGGCTGAGATGAACGCCCCAGCCGAAATCGCCTCTTTATTTACGAATGTCGCCGTCTGGCCGTCGAATTTGTCCAGCGCCTCCATGATCTCGAAGGTCACTCCGAGGCTTCCGCCCGGCGTCTCCATATCGAGCACCACCAGATCGGCTTCCGCCTCGATCGCGTCCTTCAATCCTCGGCGGATGACATAGAGAATGGGTTGAGCGATTTGATCGCGCACCGGGATCACCACGACTTTGACAGGCCCTTCACGCTCCGAATCGACTTCGCGTTCGATCGAAATTGGCGCACTCTTTTCCGACTTTTCGACGGAACGAGGTGGCACTTCCTCCAGCGCGGAGGCTACGCCCCACGACACCAGCCAGCCCGCTAAACAGGCTACAGAAAATCGAATAGGGCGGGATAACTTCATCGGGATGAACGCCAAACCTGCATCAACCGCCTGAACACCGCAAGCACCCGTGCCTTACATTTACGACGATTGTTTCGAATCGTTCCGGCCCTAACTGCGATTCCGGATTGAAAATTCCGTAAGGACCGCTCGCTTTAAGGCAGACCCAATCGCCATGGAAACCATCAACTATCTCGGCCAATCCATCCGTCGCTGGCAAATCGGCGGATCAACCTTCCTCGCGTGGCCCGAAGTAGGAGCTCGCCTCATGCACTGGAACCACGCCCGCATCGACGGCTCCATCCGGGAAGTGATCCATTGGCCAGAACTCATGGAGCTCGACCAACCTCTCGCCCATGTCCGGGGCGGCAATCCCGTGCTCTTCCCTTTCAACGCCCGTTCCTACGAGGCTGGCGAAATCCATTTCTGGCGCGACCTGCAAGGGAAACGTCGGGCCATGCCTATGCACGGCATCGCTCGCCAAGGCGCTTTCACCCTCGATCACATCGACGACAACGGTTTCCGGGCCATCTTTCAGCCGACGGAATCTGATCAGGAAATTTACCCCTACGACTATGAGTTTCGAGTCACCTACCGATTTGAAGCCCGTAGGCTGATCTGCGAATTCGCCCTGCTGAATCGCGGAACGACGCCAATTCCTTGGTCCGCTGGCCATCATTTCTATTTCGCCGCCCCGTGGACCGAGGGCGAAACCCGCGACGATTATTTCATCAAGTTGCCGCCGGCCGATGCCGTGCGCCAAACCGCAACCGGCGCCCTCGAGCCGGGCCCCACTCTCTCGCGCCTCGCCACCCTCTCGAATCCCGGCCTGGTGGACACAATCCACGTCGGCCTCGCCGACAATACCGTGAAATTCGGGCCAAAGGACGATTCGGAACACGTAACCGTGAGCCTGGGCACCACCGCCAAACCCGATCCCGACGCCGCATTCGTCACCTGGACCGCCAATCCCGAGACCCCCTATTACTGCGTTGAACCCTGGATGGGACCACCAAACGCCGCCCAACACGGCCGGGGCCTACAGCTCGTGGCGGCGGGCGACACGGGACGATTCACCGTCAGTGTGGCGATCGGCTGAAACAGAGTAAACCAGCCTCACCGTAAAAATGTTCGTGTCTATTCGGGACGATTCATGGTTAAAAGACCGACCCACATCCCTGCTTGAACCAAAAACTTTCCTGACTCGTGAATAGTTACTCCCAGATTTTCGCTTTATTCGACGGCCTCGGCGGCCTCGAGATGTTGGTGATTTTCGTGCTCTCGCTGATGTTATTTGGCGGAAAACGGCTCCCAGAAGTAGCCAAAGGTCTCGGCAAGTCCGTGCGCGAATTCAAACGCGCCGCCTCCGGAGTTGAGGACGAAATCCGCCGCGCCATGGATCTGGATGCCTCACCTCATCGACGCCCTCCGATCCGACGCGCCCGTTCAACGGTCTCGCATACCAATCCCGGCGCAACTCCCACTCCCGAAGCTTTACCCGCCGCTGCTGCTGCGGCGGCCGCCAGTGAGGTTTCCGAAACCGGCGAACCTCTGGATCAAGCCGAGTACGATCATCATCACGATGAATACGACTACGATGAAGATCACCGGAATCTCGAAAGCTCGTCCGAAACTGAGCCGAAAGTAGACGAAACATTCGAAGCCGGCACCGATGCCGAACCAGAAGATACGACTCCTCCGGAATCTCCCGATTCCCCGGATGTTCCCGACTCTCCCGAGAAAAAGGCTTAAAGCCTAGTTCATTTCATCGGCACACCTCCCCCGATTATAGATCGCCATGGAGACGTCACCGCACGAAGACGAACCGGTTGAATTCCTCATCACCGACGAACTCGATCTGCACACGTTTCGTCCGTCAGATCTCGGCGAATTGATTCCCGCCTATCTCGATGCCGCAAAAGCCAAAGGCATCAAGGAGGTTCGCATCATCCACGGGAAAGGCACCGGGACGCTAAGGACGACGGTCCACACCTTACTCGATCGAATGCCTCAGCTCGTGGAGGGTTACCGCCTCGGCAACGAAAAGACCGGTGGCTGGGGTGCGACGTTGGTCAATCTTAAATAGCGAGCCGGTCACACCCGTTTTTTATATCATGCTAAATGATTGCGATTGGTGGGTCCACAAATGAGCGTCACGTTCTTGAATTGACCTGAAATCTAAATATTGGGAACACGCTGAGAAACGACCGCACACGTAAAACAACACCTATGAACTCCAAACTATACATCGGCAATCTGTCATTCAACACCACCGAAGATGGCATCCGCCAAGCCTTCGGCGCTCACGGTGACATCACTGACATCTACGTCGCAATGGACCGCGAAACCGGCCGCCCACGTGGCTTCGCTTTCGTGACTTTCAGCAAAGCTGAAGAAGCCCAAGCTGCTATCGAAGCCCTCAATGGTTCCGACCTCGACGGTCGCTCCCTTAAGGTCAACGAAGCCAAGCCCCGCGAATAAGCGACTCGGTTAATCACCACTTTCGGCGGGTCACACCAGTGACCCGCCTTTTTTGTGCCCGGACGGAATTCACGATCGAGGCCAAACTCCTTGAGTTCCCTTTCACTGACGGACTTGATCTACAATTTCCGATCCCGCTGGACTTATCCTCGCCTCCTTCACCGCCTGTCGCGTGGTGAGGGTTGCGACCGTCATCAACGTAACCAACGCGGCAGCAACCGACCAGTTGGCCCACTTCCATGACGTCCACGAGGTGGTGGTCGTGTAGCGACGACGGCTGCGAGACGGCGCCGGGCCAGGCTCGGAATTCAAGGATTTGGCCAAACGCTCAGCCAGTTGAGCACTGGGTAGCGTGGCTCGGAGCTGGAGCAGCTCCGCTTCGATTTCGGCAAATTCGTTATCCATGATTTTCCACAGGGTTGAGGGCTTCGCGCAGTTTCGTGAGCGCGTATCTATAGCGGGACGCCGCCGTGTTGGCGGACAGATCAAGTTGTTCGGCGATTTGGGCGAAGGTAAGTCCGCCCCATACCTTAAGCACGACCACCTCGCGCTGTTCGGAAGGTAACTGCACCACCGCTTCTTCGAGCCGGTTGGCGCGTTCATTACCCTCGATCTTGGGATCAAACCAAGACTCCGCGTGCAGATCGACATGGGCTTGCCCACGCTTTTCGCGCCGATCTCGACTGCGCAACAGATCGAGCGCCGACCTACGAACCGAGGTAATGAGCAGCGGCAAGGGGTCGCCGCCCAGATGACGTTACTGACGCCAGAAGCGCACAAAAGCCTCCTGCACCACATCCTCGGCATCAGCCCCCGATCGGGTCCATTGTCGGGCCACCAAAAGCAACCGCGCCCCGTAGGTATCAAACCACGGGCGCCAATCAGAAGCGGATGAAGAGGAGGCGGACATCAGAAGCAGTAGCCATAAAGCTAATGCCTAATAAGCGCCGCCGTTACCAATATTCGTCTCTCTTCCTCGTGTTTTCCTCTAAAAAAGTCAGCCCAAAGTAACCAATATGGTTACTTTGGAAGACAAGTGCCTTGGGGCGAATCGGTTATACTCACTTCAAAACGAGTATTGAAGGAGTAAATTAAAACGGCCCGGGTTACCCCGGGCCGCATTGGAAACTAACTGAAAGTTAAAAAGAGCCGCTTAGAGCAGGCTCTTGCTGTTGTGATCGTAGTCTTGGAAGGCTACGAGGAGGGTCGCGATTACCGCGTAAACACTCAATCCCACCATGAAGGTGTGAGCGGTTAGGGAGACCGATGCGATGGCCCAAACTGAGGCCACTGCGAGGCCGCCGATGATGGCGAAGAGGATGTTCCCGTTGTTCATGTTTGTTATGCTTTCTATTTTTTGCCGCCCACTGATTTGGTCGACGGGCAGACTATACCGCATAACTAACAATAGTTGAAATATTTGATTACTATGACTTCCATAGTCTACTCCTATGGAATTACATCAACTCCGATACGTTCTCGCGATCGCGGACACCGGAAACTTCACCCGAGCCGCAGAAGCTTCGTTCGTATCACAACCTTCACTAAGCCAACAGGTTGCTAAACTAGAGTCTGAATTGGATCACAAACTATTCCATCGTCTCGGTCGTCGCGCGGTGCCGACCGACGCCGGAGAGATCCTAATCGAACGAGCCCGCCGGATCCTCTTCGAGGTAGATAATGTTACCAACGAGATCCACGACGACCCCGCATTAGGGGGCCAGGTGACGGTCGGAATGATTCAAACCGTTGCTCCCTACGTTTTGCCCAAACTCATTCGACGCTGCCATGAGGAGTATCCCCATATGAAGATCAACAGCTTCGAGGGTTTTCGAGGCGACCTGGTAGACGGAGTTCTCGAGGGACAAGTGGACTTGGCCCTCATCCCGCTTCCCTTTCACGACCCAAGAGTATCAACCGAACCCCTTTTTCGGGAACCATTGATGTTGGCGGTGGGCCGCAACCACCCCCTGGCGTCCAAGCGTCGATTCACCGCCCAGGATCTAAAGGACGAAACCTTCATCATGCTCGGCCGGGGCAGCTCTTTGACCGCTCAAATCTACGAATACTGCGGAGAACACGATTTTGAACCCTCGATCGGACATCGCTGCGCCCAGGTTTCCACCCTCAAAGCCCTCGTTGGTCTGGGCCGAGGCATCGCAATCTTACCCAAACTCGCCCAACACCCCAATGACCACGACCACCTCGTCTACCGGCAGATAGTCGGCCGCACCCCGGAACGCGAGATCGCCATGGTCCGCCACCTCCAGCGCTATCAAAGTCAGGGCACACGGCAGTTTCTCAAAGTATTACGGGAGGTCTTACGCGGCCATGGCGCTACGCGGGCGCCGATACCGATAAACGGCGAATGATTCCGTTTGCCGATCGCACGAACAGGGACTTATATTTCCACCACTATGATCGACTTGCTGAAGAAAACTCTCCTCGCGGGCGTAGGCGCCGCAGTCATCACCAAGGATAAGATCGAGGGTGCCCTCGACGACTTTGTGCGCCAAGGTAAGGTCAACTCCTCCGACGCCCGAATCATAGCCGAAAAGATTGCGGAGCAAGGTCGCCGAGAATTCGACGAACTCGCCGGAGACCTAAACGAGAGCATTTCCAGTTTACTCGATCGCAAAACCTCTGAGAACAACGACCGCATTGCCGCGTTAGAAGAACGCGTGCGCGCGCTCGAAGCGGCACTCGCCGAACCGCCGACCCGAAACGGCGAGCCGTGAAACCATTCGACCTGCTCGGCAACGCCGTTCGGGCGAAAGAGATTTTTGCTGTCTTCGCCCGGCACGGATTTGCCGACTTCATCAATCAACTGGATTTACCCGCCACGCTCGCGCGGCGCTTCCAGAATCCGGACAAACCCCGGAGATCAAAATGGGAACGCATCCGCCTCGCGGCCGAAGAGCTCGGTCCCGCTTGGGTGAAGTTTGGTCAGTTGCTGAGTATGCGGCCGGACCTGATTCCCCAGCCGCTTATCCTCGAACTGCGCAAACTGCAAAACGCCGTTCCGCCCGTTGATTTCAAAGATATTCGCAAAGTTCTCGTCGAAGAATTGGACGGCGACCCCCAACACGTCTTCGCTTCGTTTGACGAGACTCCGATCGCCGCTGCTTCTCTCGCTCAAGTCCATCGTGCCCGGCTCCATGAATCCGATACGGTGGTCGCAGTCAAAGTCCAGCGGCCCGACATCTCCAAAACCATCATCGCCGATCTGGATCTCGTTGAGTGGTTGGCCAACCAACTCCATCAACGCAGCTCCAACTTAAAGCCTTACGATTTGCCGTCCGTCGTCGAAGCGGTTCGCGAAGGGGTAGAACGCGAAATCGACTTCCGCCACGAGGCACGTAACCAATCTTACTTCAGCACCAAGAACCCGTCCCCCGAGGACGTGTTCGCCCCGCAAGTTTATAATAAATACACGACGGATCGGGTGTTGGTCATGGACTTCATCGAAGGTGTCCCGGTCGGCCCCGAGGCGGTCAGCGCCGAACGCGCCAAGGAGCTGGCTGCCGGTGGCGCCACTTCGATCGTGCGGCAGGTGTTGATCGATGGGTTCTTCCATGCCGACCCCCATGCCGGCAACGTGTTGATCACTCCGGACGGACGTCTCTGTTTTCTGGATTGGGGTCTCGCGGGACACCTGACAAGAAGACTGCGCTATGCGCTCGCCGACTTTTGGGTAGCAGCCGTCGAAGGTGACGCTGAAAGCGTGGTGCGCATCGCCGCCGAATTAGCGCCACCCGGATCACGCACTGATCTGCGGGAGATGGAAAAGGACGTCACTCTGACGCTCCGCGAGGAACTGAATTTCACCATCGGCCGTCAAGAAATTGGCCGAGCGATGCTCAAACTGCTCTTCATCTTTGGCGATCACGGCATCCCGCTTTCCCGTGACTACGCTCTCATGGCGAAGGCCGTGCTCGCGATTGAAGAAATCGGTCGAGCCCTTGATCCGGAATTCGATTTACGTGATCACGCCGCACCGGTGTTGAAGCAACTTTATCGCGAGCGCACGGGGCCACGTTCGATGGGGCGCCGTTCTCGCGAGTTCTTGCGCGGAACGCTCGCCAGCCTGCAGGAACTCCCGTCCAGCGTGCAGCGCTTGGTCCGCCGATTTGAGCACGATGACATCACCGTAAACTTGGAGCACAAAGGCCTCGATGATTTGGACGATGCCATCGAGACCGCGGCCAATCGCATTACGCTCGGACTCGTCTCCGGGGCGCTTGTGATCGGATCTTCCATGATTGTGACAACGGGTATCCGCCCCCTGTTGTTCGGCTATCCCGCCCTCGGCATCGTTGGATATCTATTGTCCGGCATGATGGGCGTTTACATCGCCTGGGACATATTTCGGCACAGCCGAAACCGGTGACCTCCCTATTCTGACACCAAGACGGGGCCGCCCATAGGCGACCCCGTCAGGTCCAGCTTCAACTAACTCCCGAAGAAAAATCCTCCGCGATGCCTTTCGGCTCCTTGATAGACCTAACGCGCAACAAGAGGTTCCCTAATGAGTTGAATTACACGCATGGCTGCGCTGGACATTCGGGCGGCATCCCCCTCCGCTAGATATGTCGCTATGCACGCCGAAAAAGAACCCTCCTCGCCGCCTTCTCCCGCTGCCACCGAGCAGCCCGATCACTCACACGATCTCGAGATTAAGGATTCGGCCTTAATTTTTAAAAATGTCTGGCATACCCTCGAAGCCGAATTCCCCCGCAGCCGGCTTCGTTTCCCCAAAGAAATCATCCTGCTCGGTGGTGCCCCGGGTTCCGGTAAGGGCACCAATACCGAATTTATTTTGGAGGCGCGCGGCCTCACCTGCCCACCGATTGTGGTGAGTGCGCTCCTCGATACGCCTGAGGCCAAACGGATCAAGGATGCCGGCATGATGGTCGGCGATCGTGAGGTCCTCGCCATCCTACTGCGGGAGCTGCTGAAACCGGAATATGCCGATGGCTGCATACTCGACGGATTTCCTCGCACCGGGGTTCAAGTCGATGCGCTCAAACAACTCGTCACCAAGATGCAGGGACTGCGCCAGGAGTTTTTGCACACCCCACTTGGGATGCATTTTCGGCAGCCAACTGTGCACATCATGGTTCTGTTCGTCGAAGAACGCGTCTCCATCGATCGCCAACTCGGCCGCGGTAAACTCACCAATGAGCACAACGACGAGGTCCGCCGCACCGGCGACGGTGAACTTTGGGAGGAACGCGCAACCGACTACGACCCGGAGCTCGCCCGTAAGCGTTACCGCGTCTTCAAAGAGAAGACTTGGGACGCGCTGCAGTCTCTCAAGTCGATCTTCCACTACCACTTCATCAACGCTCAGGGTGAAATTCACCAAGTGGAGCAAAACATCGTCAACGAGCTCCAATACCAGAGCACGCTCGAACTTGACCCGGTTACTTACGACGCATTGCGTTCGATTCCAGTGGCACGGGAACTCATCGTGCACGCCCGCCAGGAAATGGTGAAGCGACTGGACGCCTATCAATTCGAACACGGCGAGCTACTGCGCAAAGTCGTCGATTTTATCAGCCGCAAATTAATGCCCATCATCGAGCGGCACGCGATTTCAGGAGGGGCTCACATCAACACCGAAGATACGTTGCTCCACGATCCGTTGGCGCCCGCCATCCTCATCGATGTCTTCTCCGAACGGGGCTACCATGCGGTGGTCGATCAGCACCGGATTGAAGTTCCCGAAACGTTTGATCAAGCAACGGGCAAAATCCACTGCCGCACCAAGAAAGTATTCCGCCTTTCGATCCGCTTCATCGGCTCCGAGATTCGTCGCGGACATTAGTTGGAATTACCATTTCAAATTTACGAATTTGGATTTAACCGACCAACCGCTGGGCCTATCAATTCGTAATTCGCAAATCATTCGTAGCGCAGCGCTTCGATCGGATCCAGGGATACGGCTTTCCAGGCCGGATAAAGGCCGAACGTTATTCCGATACCACAGCACACGACCAGACCGGCCGTCGCCCACCCTACCGGGAATACCACTGAGGCGCTGAGTAATTGCCCTGCCAGGTTTCCGCCTCCGATACCCAACAACACGCCGGCCACGCCGCCGAACAGGGATAATGCCACCGCCTCCAACAGAAATTGATAAAGGATGGCTCGCTTGCGGGCACCCAAACTTTTGCGAATACCGATCTCGCGGGTTCGTTCGGTCACACTGACCAACATGATATTCATCACGCCCACCCCGGCCGCGAGTAATGCGATCGCACTGATCACGAATGCGCCAATCGCTACGGTATCGAGGGCCTGATCAAATGTCTTAACGAGGGAGTCATTGGTCGTGATTTCGAAATCGTTGCGGTCTTCCGGCAACAGGCCACGCACGATACGCATGGCGCCAATCGCCATCTCCTGCAATTCGTCCAAATCCTCCGGGGACTCTCACTGAACGTTGCAACTAATAGAGCGACCGGTGCGTCCGTAAGCGTTGAAAAACCGGGTAATCGGAGTGATCACGATATTGTCCTGACTCTGGCCGAACGAAGACCCTTTAGATTCAAGTAGACCCACGACGGTAAACGAATTCCCGTCGATCCGAATGACCTCGCCGATGGAGTCCTGAATACGAAACAATCGCTTACGCAGGTCCTCGCCGATCAAACAAACTGACCGAGCGAAATCGAAGTCGTCGGCTGAGATCGGACGTCCCGCGGCAACCTCAAAACTGTAACTCGTGAGATAGTTTTCCTCGGTGCCGATCAAATTGATATTGGGGTTGGTATTCTCCTGTTCGAAGAACACCCGTCGACCACCACGACTGGTGATCATGCTGACGCGGGCATAGCTCGACATCAGGTCTTTGAACCGCACCCCGTCCCGTAAAAGAATATTAGGCCGGTTACCAAACCGCTCGCGCGGATCACTGAAATTCACGATCGGGAATTTCGAGACCTGAAAACTGTTTGCTCCGAGAAAATTGAGGCCATCCTGGATCGTGGACTTCACCCCACTGACCGCGGTCATCACGCCGATGACCGTAAAAATACCAATCGTTATCCCCAACATCGTCAGAGACGAACGCAGCTTGTTCGACTTCAGCGAAGAAAACGCCAACCGCACGGTTTCCCACATATTCATTTGGATTTCGGATTTCGGATTGGCGATTTCAGATTTTTGGCCGCCTGACGAGCGGTCTTGATCGATGCGACCACGATGGCGGTCAGTTCGTCCGCTTCATCGCGAAGGGACTGGAGTTTCGCCTCTGGCATCAACTCCGCTTCCACCAACATCTCCAACCAGAAACACGATTCATCAGCTTCCTCTTCTACGATTCCCAATTTGGCTGAGAATTCAGCATTTGAACGTGCACGGCATGCAGCCCGGTAATTCGCCGCGACCGACGTCGAGCAACGCAAGAGCGGTCGGCCGATCACCTCTGCCGACTTCGTTTCGGGCAACGCATCGACCAGTTTAATCGCCCGCAAAGCGAACTGCTTGGTCCGAGATTTCATTTGTGTGGGTGTCATACTAAAAAATCCGCATTCCGAAATCCAAAATCCTCAATCGAATCATTCATATCTCAATGCCTCCACGGGATCGAGGGAGCTGGCGGAGAGTGCGGGCAGGAAGCCACTGGTGACGCCGACGAGGGTTGAGAGGCCCATCGCTACGAGCACAACGGATGGGGAGAAGACGATCGGGAACGAGGGAGCCGCAAAAACGATGATTGCTGCTAACCCCCAGGTGAGCCCCAACCCGATGAGTCCGCCGACTAAGCAGATACACACCGCCTCAATGAGGAACTGCATGAGAATGGTGCGACGACGCGCGCCCATCGCTTTGCGTGTGCCAATCTCGCGAGTGCGTTCTTTCACACTCACATAGGTGATGTTCATGATGCCGATCGCACCGACGAATAGCGCGAGTCCGGTGATCACCAAACCGGCGGTCGCGATACCATTTTTAATCGGATCAAGTTGTTCGCGAATCACGGTCGATTCATTGAGTTCAAAATCGTCACGATCCTCGGGAGCCAGTTGTCGGATGCGACGCATCAATCCGCGTAATTCGTCGCGGGCTTGATCGCCACGAGTCACATCATACTGCACCCGCACTTCGCCTTCGTCGCGACCAGAAATATTGTGCCGATACGCTCGGATCGGAATAATCAAACTCGAATCCCAGCTAAACGCTCCGAGAAAACTTCCCTGCCGTTCGGCGATACCGACGACTCGAAACGGTGCGCCGCGCACGAGCACCGTTTAACCCATCGGTGATTCATGAGGGAAAAGTGCATCTGCTACGTCATAACCAATCACGGCAACCTTGGAGCCGCGTTGGTCTTCGAATTCACTAAAGAATCGTCCTTCGGCCATATCCGATTTTGAGGTCAATGCCATCTCGTGGGACGTGCCCGTGAGGGACATTCCACTGACCTTTAATTCGCCCCGCACCACATCGGTGCGCGTATTGTCCGCCGGCACCGCTCGAATGAGCGCGCTATCGGGGTTACTCTTAATCCAATCGTTGATGGGTTCTGAATAGGTCGTGCGGATATCGCGCCGGTTGCGATAAATCCACCACTCTTGCGTGCCTGCCCAGGGCCACTTGCCCACATAAAGCATATCATCGCCGAACCCCGAAAAGCTGTCATCAATACCTTTGTCGATACCCTTGATCGCCGTCACCATGAGCGTAACCGCCACAATGCCGATCACCACCCCGAGGGCGGTGAGTCCGGACCGCATTTTGTTGGCCCGAATCTGCGTCACCGCGATTCGAACCGACTCAATGAATTCTAATATGACACGACGCATAAAGGTTTACGACAGGGCCTGGTTGATTGCCCGCAGGTTGAGGGTGTCGGGCATAAAGCCCGACAGCGCCCCGCTGGTTCGAATCGCGAACCGAACCAGCACCGAGTTGTTTACCATATCACGCATTGGCCGTATCCGATTCGATTAACCCGTCCCGCAAGCGCACAATGCGACGAGCGTGTCGGGCGACATCCTCTTCGTGCGTAACCATGATGATAGTATTCCCGCGATCGTAGAGGTCTTCAAACAGGTCCATGATTTCAATCCCTGTCTTGGTATCGAGCGTACCGGTCGGTTCGTCGGCGAGGATAATGGAAGGACGGTTCACCAAGGCACGAGCAATGGCGACGCGCTGGCGCTGACCGCCAGAAAGTTCGTTGGGTTGGTGATGCATGCGATCACCGAGGCCGACATTCTCCAGTGCATCCTCGGCCCGCTCGAGACGTTCGGTCTTGGATAATCCCGCGTAGATGAGCGAAAACTCGACGTTGTGCAGCGCATCGGAACGCGGCAGTAGATTGAAACTTTGAAAGACAAATCCAATCTCACGATTACGGATATCTGCGAGCTCGTCATCGGTCATGTCGGCCACGTCTTCACCGGCAAATTCGTAGCGGCCCGCGGTCGGCGTATCGAGACAGCCGAGCATGTTCATGAGCGTGGATTTGCCCGAGCCGGAAGGACCCATCACCGCGAGGTATTCTCCGCGATGAATCTGCATCTGCACGCCGCGAAGGGCATACACGACTTCCGTGCCCATGCGGTAGAGTTTGGTCACCCCTTCGATATCGATCACCAGCTCACCCGGCGAATGCAGGGTGCGCGATGATGCGGGGGATTCAATAGATTCAGACATCGTGATTTGAGTTGGACCGGTCTATTCGTCTTCGGCTTTTTCGCCCGCCTTACGGCGTTTCTCGATCTTCACGGCCATGTCGTCTTTGAGCACCCGAGTGATCGTGGCATAACTGCCACTCACGACTTTCTGGCCTTCTTCGAGGCCTGAAGTGATCTCCATATAGGACGTGTCGGCGATGCCCGTCTCGACGTCGACCAGCTTGGCTTTTCCATCTTCGACAACGAAAACGACCCGACGGAGAGATTCTTTGTTTTCGCGTTCACGTTCGCGTTGGGCGGACTCGTTTTCAGCGGTCGCGGCGCCGTCGCCTTCGCGCTCTTTCTTCGCCTTCTCTTGATCCTTGCCCAATTGATCAACCGTCTTGCCACCCTCGCGACTCCGCACGGTGACGGACTGGATGGGAACCACGATAACATTGGTCACCGTCGCCGTCTCAATATCTGAGAGCGCACTCATACCAGGACGCAGTTTTTCGCCATCCGCATCGACTCGAATCTTTACCTCAAAGTTGGTGGCTTCCGCTTGGGAGTTGGCGCCGGAGGTGACCGCGGTGGAGGCAATTTCCGTTACGCTACCTTCAAATTCGCGATCGGGAAATGCATCGACGTTGATCCGGGCGTTGTCGCCGATCTTCACGTTGAACACGTCATTTTCGTTCACTTTGACGACCACCTCAATGTTAGAGAGATCAGCGACACGCATGACTTCGGCCGCATTAAATTGGCCGGTGCCGGTGACGCGCTCGCCGACTTCCACCGGTAGGCGGCTGATCGTGCTGTCCATGGGGGCGTAAATGATGGTCTTGCTCAATTGGTCCTCGGCTTGCTTGAGGAATCCTTCGGCCCGACGGACCTGAGCTTTTGCGCTTTCTTGATTAGCCTCGCCAACCTCGACGCTCGTCTGCGCGGCGATGAAGCCTGCTTCGGAGAGGAGATTCTTCTTATAGATATCTTCACTGCGTCCAGCGGAAACCGGCCAGAACCTCAATCGAAGCGCGTCACCGTCACCTCTGGTTCCAGTTCCGTCCCCGCCAACCCATCCGCAACCCACTGCCGAGCCAACGCAGGAGCCCACAACGCGCCCTTCGCAGCCAGCCCAGCGAAGACCCCAATCGAATGAGAATCGTCTGTCCATCCGGCCACTGGACGGTGATCTGGCACCGTCACCCGCAGGCCCGCATCGCCCCGCACATGGGCGATTGGCCGACCGGCCAATCGTGCCGCCGCCTCAGTCAATTCACGTATCCCCTCTTCCGTGCAACGCACCTCCAAATTCTTCCGATCAAACGTAGAACCAACTCGCACGCGCCCACCCGGAATGGGTAACAACCATTTGCCATCGTTGAGGATCACATCCTCCGCCAACCTTGGGAGTTCACCCGTAATCAACTCTCCGCGGGACGGCTGCCACGGGATTCCATCGATCGGCATCGCATTCGCCCCCAGGCACCAAATTACGGGGCCTTCGGTCGTCGCCTCAAACGATCCCTCCACCAGTTGACCCGTCACCAACCAACGTTCCCGCAACGCAGCGATCAAGGTCCCCGTTTCAACCTGCAGCGCACCATGCAGCCACAAACCTTCGTAATCGAACGACTCCACCCAGCGCGCCACCTCAGGTTTCTCGCGGCGTTTTTCAAACAACTCACGCTGCGTCTGATCACGAAAGTAACGTCGAATTCTCATCTCGCGCACCAACGGCACGTTAAGCTCCGACTCAAGTTCTCGGTAGATGGCCAAAACCTCATCGCGCCAATCGGAAAAACGCCACGTCGGCACCAAACGTTTTCCAGTCAGCGGGCTCACCAAGCCCGCCCCCACTCGAGAAGCCGACGTCGCATGGCCGCGATCAACAACCCGGAAATCAACTCCCTCTCGTTCGCATTGCCACGCCAACATCGAGCCCGCGATCCCCTGTCCGACAATCTGGATGCGTTGGTTCATTAAAGACGTAATGGGACCTAGTCCACCACAGGCAGTGGTTTGCCCTGTTTCAGTTCATCAGCGGTCGCGGGCCGCTCTTGTAGAACTTCGACCTCAAACGATAGATCCACCCCGGCCATGGAATGATTGGCATCAAGCATCACCTGATCCCCATCAATTCCCACCACGGTCACCACCGGTGCTCCCGCGTCAGGCGCAGTCTGAAACTGGTCGCCGATCTTCAAGTCACCTTCGACCGGGATTCGATCACGGGTCACCGGCTGAACCTGGCTGGGGTCATGCGCGCCGTAGCCTTTCGCCGCGGGCACTTCGACCGTCGTTTTCGTTCCAGCCGATAACGCCTGCACGGCTTCATCAAGGCCATCGATGATCATCCCGGCCTGCTCCAAGAATACGATGGGATCGCCTCCCGCCGAGGAATCAAGAATGCGCCCCTCGGGGTTGCGTAAAGTATAGTGAAAGGAAACAACGCGGCGATTTTCGCTCATAAGCAGAAACGATCGTCGGGCGGCATCCGTCGCGGAGCAATCCTGCAAACGAGTCGTCTAGCTGCTTTCGTTTTCTTCAACCCAGAATCGACTGAGGACTCCGGCGTGGAACTCGAAGAACACCGTTCGACTCACTTCCTTGCGGGAACTCGTATCGATCACGAAGAGGAGCTCTGAATTTATTTTAGTGAATTGGCGGGAACTGTATTTAAGCAAACGCCCTCCTTCAATCTCACGCTCCGATGCCGGATGTCCCAATGTCGCAACCACCCATTCTGCTGTGGTTCGGCCCACCTCGACCTGATCGAGCGTCGATTCGGAAACATGCGTGCCGGACGTTCTGGTTTCCGAGTGGGAATTAATTACGGCGCAACCCGTAAAAACAGGCTCGTGAACGCTAAACAAAGAACAAGGTAGGAAGGTGTTTTCATGACTGGATAGGTTGAGTGGGGTTTCTTCGGACAAGAAGCATCACCCACTGCGACGTTCGAATTTTCAGGTTTATTCAAAAATCGTCATCGCACGCCCCTCACCCTTTCTGTTTCAACTCTTCCCTTCATTAACCTCATGACTCGTTCCCCACTCCGCCTCTTGGTAGCTACTAGCACGCTGGCCGCCGCGGCCACCGCCCTCTTCGCCGACTCCTTCCCCGCCGATCTCGAGGCCGTTCGCTTCTCTGGCCCCGACCTCACGCCTAGCCCGGCCACCCTAGCGGTCTCCGCCCACGGCGAAGTTTATGTCGGCGTCGATCTTCACGGCTCCCTCGGCAAAGGCCCCGGCAAGGGCAGCATCGTCAAACTCGTAGATACCGACGGCGATGGCACATCCGACGAACACACCGTGTTTGTCAAAATTGATAACCCCCGCGGCATCATCTCTATCGGCACCAAACTCTACGTGCTGCACACCACCTACGGCGACGATGACCTATCGACGGGCATGAGCCTCGTGGTGCTAAACGACGGCGACCGTGATGGCTACGCCGACGGACCTCCTGTGACGCTCGTATCCGGCATCTGCTCGCCCACCAATATCAACGGCCGCGGCACCGATCACTCCACCAACGGGATCCGCATGGGCATCGACGGCTGGATCTACATCGCCGTGGGTGATTTTGGATTCCACGACGCGACCGGCACGGATGGCACTCAAATCACCCTACTCGGCGGCGGCATCGTCCGCGTGCGCCCAGACGGCACCGAGCTCGAACTTTACACCACCGGCACCCGTAACATCTACGACGTCGCCATCGATCCGTTCCTAAACGCCTTCACTCGCGGAAACACCAACGACGGGGGCAGTTGGAATGTGCGGATCCTCGATCACCTGCAATCAGGCGAATACGGCTACCCTCGTCTCTTCCTCAATTTCCCCAACGAAATCATCCCCGCCCTCGAAGATGTCGGTGGAGGTTCCGGCGTGGGCGCGCTGTTCTTGTCCGAGCCCACCTGGCCGGACCACTACAACAACCAGCCTCTCTTGGCCGACTGGGGACGCCAGGCCGTTTACCTCCATCGCCTCACTCCCGACGGCGCCAGCTTCACCCAAAAAGCCGAGGAGTTCATTCAAGTTTCCCAAGTCACCGACCTCGACGTGGCCCCCGACGGACAGATGTATGTGGCCGCCTGGGATGGTGCCGGCTTCCGCGGCAGCGATCAAAAAGGTTACGTCGTCCGCGTGACCCCCAAGGGCTGGAAACCCCGCGCCGTGCCGGACTTCGCCAGTCTCACGTCTTCGGCTTTGGTCGAGCTCCTCAAGTCTCCCAGCTCCACCACCCGCTTCTACACTCAACGCGAACTGCTTTCGCGCAACTCCGCCTGGAGCTCCGTTTCGTCGCTTCAGGCCCTCATCACCGATCCATCCCTCTCACTCGAATCCCGCGTGGCTGCGCTGTTCACCCTCGCTCAACTCGACACCGATTCCGCCAAGCTCCTCGCCTACGCTGCCGATGATGACTTGAACGAATTCGCCCTCCGCGCCTCCGCCGACCGCCTGCCGTTCGTCGCAAAATCTGAACTGCCGCTCGCTCCCTTCAAATCATCCCTGCGCAACGGCACGCCTCGCCAACAAGCCGCCGCCGCTGTCGCCCTCGGACGAATTGGAAACCCGGAAGCCGCCCAGACCTTACTCGACGTTGCCTTCGCTACTCCCGGTGAAGAACGCGCCCAAATCACGGAAAAGTTCACCATCAAAGGCGGCCGCAAAGCCACCATGGAACTCTTGGTCACACCGGGCGAAGAACTCCGTCTCCACACCGTCCTAACCGATGCGATCGACGGCCGCCCCGCGGTCATGGTGCACACCGCTGCCTTCATCCTTAGCGATGGCACGCGCTTGGCCCTCGCAGATCTCAAACCCAAGTCCGGAGATATCGCCCACACCGACGTGAAACCGGCCGGCTACGGGAAAAAGACCGACACTGAGAAGTCCGAGATTGGCCAATCTCTCGTCGTCACCGGACCCGCTCCCGTAATTTTCGAAGTCCCTACCGGCGCCGTATCGTTCACCTCTGGCGCCGCTCCGCTCGGCGCGAAAGACAAAGTAAAGTCTGCCGAAATTTACGCCACGACCAGCGCGACTGGCGTAGCCGTCGACGAGTCCGCCGGACCGCGCCACGCTACGCCGAACTCCGGTATCCTCATCCCTCACCTGTCGGCTCAGGCTCTCATCCGCCTCCGATCAGTTGACGCCTCCCTTGAGGCCATTGGCACTCCGGCTGAGGACTTGGCTCTTTGGGCACTCTCCTACCTTCACGAAGAATCCGCCGTCGACGGACTGTTGGCCAAACTCGCTGAGTCCGACTCACCCGAGCAACGCAACAAACTGCTCACGACTCTCGGGCGCCTCTATCAAAAGGAAGCACCTTACGACGGCACCTGGTGGTGGACCACGCGCCCCGACACCCGTGGCCCCTACTACAAACCCGTAACCTGGGCCGCATCCGAACGTATCGCCCAAGCGCTCGAAGTTGAAGCCGTCGATACTTCCCGCGAAAAACTAGATTTCCTCGCCCACCTCAACGATTCCCATCGTCTGGGACTCGACAAACTCGGCACCCGCATCGAAGAGGGGAACCTCGAAGCCTTGCCCACTGTCGATCTTGCCAAAATCGCATCGATGAAAGGTGCCGTCGCGAGCACCCCGATCGAGGACATCGTGCTCGCCATGGATAAGCTGAAGCCGAACCACGCGCTCGGCGAAAAGCTCTTCACCCAACAAGGCTGCGTCGCCTGCCACGCCCTCACCACCGGCGGACCGGTGCTTGGTCCCTTCATGGGTCAAATCGGATCGATCATGAACACCGATCAACTCGTGACCGCCATCCTGCGCCCCAACGACACCATTTCCCAAGGCTTCCAATCCGTCGTCCTCACCATGAAAGACGGCAGCGTCAAAACTGGCTTCGTCTCCGAAAGCACATCTGACAAGATGGTCCTGCGGGACCCCGCTGGTGGAGTTACTACCGTCGCTACCAAGGACATCAAAGACGAGCAGCACATCCCCGTATCGATGATGCCCGAAGGCATGGCCAACGCCCTGTCCCTCGACGAATTCGCCGCGCTCGTCCACTTCCTTGCCTCCAAAAAGTAGCGGGCGGAAAGTAGCGAGTAGAGTGAAGCCCGCCCTGCCATATCCGACATAGCCTTGGCGAAGTCGAATGCACCCGGTCCCGTGGAACAACATATAGAATGAAACAGCGGTTTCGGCGAAACCGCCCTACCCCGCAATCCGCAAAGAAACCGAGGTAGGGCGTGCTCGCCGAGCGCGCCGTTTCAATTTCGCCAAGGCTCCGTCGGGCAAGCCGGAGTCAGCTACAGCCAAACAGAGCTCCGGCCTTCCCCACTCTTACTCATTCTCGTTCTCGTTCTCGTTCTCTTTTTCACCCTGCCAATTATCGAGACCACTACTCAGCCCTCCGCCCGCAATACTTCCAACGGCGGATGGTTGGCGACGCCGCGGCTGGCGAGAAGGCCCGTCAATACCGTGACCGTGATCACACCGCCCAGTGAGGCGGCGATCACGGTTGGAGGGAAGGCGGCCACTGTTTCGAAAACGTAATAAGCGAGCCCCCAATTGCCGACCAACGCCAAACCACATCCCGTGAGAGCGGCCAGTCCGCCGAGCACCGCATACTCGATCAATTGAATGAGCCAGAGCTGGCGGCTGGTGGCTCCGAGAGTCCGGAGCAGGACAGCTTCCTTCAGCCGTTGATGACGCCCACTCATAATCGCACCGCCCAATACGATCACGCCCGTCGCGACCGTAAACAGAGCCATAAACTGGATCACAAACTGCACTTTCTCAAAAATTCCGTCCAACGTTTCCATCACCAATTGTAGGTCGATCGCAGACACATTGGGTAATGCCGCCACCACCGCGCGTTGGATCCTAGCGGACTCCGCGGGCGATCCCGCTCGGGCCGCCGCCACCCAAAACTTTGGCGCCGGCTCCAATACTCCCGCCGGCCAAACCACAAAAAAGTTCGGCTCTAGTCGGCGCCACTCCACTTCGCGCAAACTCGCCACGCGGGTCTTCATCAGGAGCCCCTGAACGTCCCATTCGATTTCGTCCCCCAGTTCGAGTCCGATATCCTCAGCGAGGCCTACCTCCACCGAAACAGGCACAAAGTCGATGTCCGGCTCGACGCGGGAAACAAACTCGCCCGCCGTCAATTTCTCGGTGCGATCCACGATCGCATCGCGAAACGTCGACCGGTATTCACGGCGCAACGTCCAGTCAGGAATTTCACGCGACTTATCCTTGAGTATGGCACTCACCTTCACCCCGTTCACCGCTGCGATTCGCATCGTCACAATCGGCGCATCGGCAATTAACGGTGAGCCTAAATCGGTCATGATTTCGCGCAGCGGACCGATCTGGTCGTCCTGCACGTCGAAGAACAATAAGTTCGGCCGATCACCATCCCCGGTGCCCTCGATTTGGGCCAAGAGGGTCGAACGGGTCAGCACCAGCGTGACCATCAAAAACGAGCCCAAGCCAAGCGCGAGCAACAGCAGCAGCGTGCGATTGTTCGGCCGGTGCAAATTGGCAATGCCCTGACGCCAAACATAAGGCGCCCGCTTCGGAGTGAAGCGCCGCGCCGCCCACGCTACGACTTTACCCAACCCAGCGAGGACGAAGAAACTGCCCGCCAGCATCCCCACAAATCCTGCCCCAATCTGCCACCGCGGAGCTTGTTGGAATGAGAACGCTACGACCAGCAGCACGATCGCACCATAGACCGCCCACACCCAGAGATCAAAACGACCTCCCGTCGGGGCCACATCGGCTCGAATCGCGGCCAGTGGCGAAACCCGCCGCACCGCCAGCAACGGCAAGAGTGTGAATAGTCCACAGATGACCAAACCGGCCGCGGCCCCCTTGGCCACCACCCGCCAAACGATATCAAAGCTCACGTCGACCGGCAGACTCCCCGCCACCAATGCCGGCAACGCCAATTGCACCGCGATTCCCAGCGCAGCCCCCACCAGAGCGCCCACCACGCCGAGGGCAATGCCTTGCACCAGATACACGCCAAATGCCGTCTTAGAACTCGCGCCCAAGCACCGCAACACAGCGACAGTCGGGATTTTTTGACGGATGTGCACATGCACTGCGCTCGCCACCCCAATCGCACCGAGAAACAGGGCGACAAATCCGACCAAACTCAAAAACCGATAGACATTGCGCAACGCGCCTCCGAGCTCCCGTTTGCGCTCTTCTACGGTATCGATCGATAGCCGTTCTTCCGAGAATTCCCGACGTAAGCGTCGCTCAACCCGCATGGGATCGGAGCCATCATCGAAAACGATGTAGCGACGGTGCCGCACTAAGCTTCCAGGCCCGAGCAGGCCCGTTTCATCCAGCGTCTGGAGCGGCACAAAAACGCGCGGAGAAAGCATCGCTACAGCCATCGAATCTCCTGGCACCTGTTGCAGTGCGCCCACGACTTCAAAGAACTGCGTCCCCAACTTCACTTCATCGCCCACCTGCACGCCATACTGGGCCATCATCGTTTCTTCCATGATCGCGACGCGCCCTCCTTGGGCGAGGCGATCCGGAGCATCGGCCGGCACGGTGACAAATTCGCCGTAGAACGGATACCCCCCCTCGAGGGCCCGCATCGTGGCGAGACGGGTGGCGTTATCGGCCTGCGGAAATACCACCATCGTGGACAAAGCAATTTCGTCGGCCTGCTGTCCGCCATAAGACTCCAATTTCGCGGCCAAGGGTTCCGAGAATTCGGCGCGCGACTGCACCATGATATCGGCGCCGAGTAGCGTCTTGGCCTGCCCGTCGATCGACGTGATCAAATTGTCATTGAACGACGCGATAGCCACGAGTGCAGCAATCCCGAGCACGATCGAGGACGAAGCCAGCAACAACCGCCCCCGCGATGCCCGGGAATCCCGCCAAGCCATTTTAAAAATAAAGTTCATCAGATGCTATTTTTTAAGCCCACGAAACACACGAAATGGCACGAAAGAAAAATCACTTAACAATACGCTCCCATTCCAGTTGCGGAGAATGTCCGAAATTTACGAGTAACCCAAGTTTCGCCCCGGTTACATTGAGGTAGTTTAACACTTGAGAACGGTGTGCGTCCGCGAGGCTCTCGACCGCTTTAATTCCGACGATCACTTGGTTGATGCACCAAAAATCGGATCGATAGGTCTTTGAAAGAGAGCGGCCTTTGTAGGTTAGAGGATGTAGCTTCTGCGCCTCAAAGGGAATGGCTTGGTCAGTAAACTCCAGTTCCAGACACTCCTGGTATACATCCTCAAGAAATCCACATCCCTTTTCCTTATAAAACTCAAAACAAGCGCCCATAATCGCGTATGATTCATCCTTCAGCACTAGTTCAGTCATATGATCCCTTTCGTATTTTTTAGTGTGATTTAGTGGGCGAGAAATTCACTGCCTCTCAGTCCGTGACGACTTCGCCGCGGCGGAGTTTTAGGACTCGGCTGCATTTTTGGGCGAGTTCCAGGTCATGCGTCACCACCACGAGGGTGGTTTGATTCTCTCGGTTCAGACCGAATACCAGCTCCTCCACCTTCTGAGCGGTATCTCCATCGAGGTTCCCCGTAGGTTCATCACAGAACAGAATCTTAGGCTCATTAATGAAGGCCCGAGCCAGCGCCACGCGTTGCTGCTCCCCGCCAGACAACTGCACCGGATAATGGTCATAACGATCATCAAGGCCCACTCGACCCAGTAATTCCCGAGCCCGGCGCTCCGCCTCGTCTCCGCCTTCGCCTCGAAGTTCGAGGGGCACGAGCACATTTTCCAGTGCGGTCAAGGTAGGCACCAACTGAAAATTCTGGAAAACGAAGCCCACATGCTCGTTACGCACCCGGGCGCGCTCGTCCTCGGTCATCGTTTGGATCGCCTCCCCTGCGAGCACCACTGCGCCAGCACTCGGTTGATCTAACCCCGCGCACAGACCCAGCAGCGTGGTCTTTCCACTACCGGAAGGACCTAGGATAGCGAGTGATTCGCCAAGACCTAGGTCGAAGTTAACTGACTTGAGCACCGTGAGTTGTCCCGCCGCGGTGGGATAACTCTTAGTGAGGTGCTGGACTTTCAACATTGATTGAACACTCATGAACGGAACCGCGAAGAAAGCTCCGCGTCTCCTATTGTGCAAATGGTGAATCCAATTCGTAGAATTCTTATTTCCATCGGCCTACTCGGCCTCGCAGTGGGCGCAGTAGCAGATGAGCGGGAAACTCCGACCATTCTGTTCTACGGCGACAGCCTCACGGCTGGCTACGGGATGGACGATCCCACCGTCACCGCGTTCCCGGCGATTATCCAAGATAAGATCGATGCCGACGGTCTGAACTACCGGGTGATCAACGCCGGGCTCAGTGGGGAAACCTCCTCCGGTGGCCTCCGACGGATCAATTGGGTGATGCGTCAACCGGTCGACGTTTTTGTGCTCGAACTCGGAGGCAACGACGGATTGCGCGGGCTCCCGCTCGAATTACTGCGCGATAATCTCCAAGCCATTCTCGATCGGGTGAAGGCGAAGAACCCCGAGGTCAAATTTGTCATAGCGGGGATGCGCATGCCACCCAGCATGGGGGAATATGCGGCCAAGTTCAATGCTCTCTATGCCCCTCTGGCCGCGACCAATACCGCTGCCCTCATCCCCCATTTGCTGGAAAACGTCGGAGGCGACCCCAAATTAAATCTCCCCGACGGCATCCATCCCTCAGCTGCCGGACATGCTATTGTTGCCGATAACGTTTGGAGCGTGCTCCAACCTTTGCTTCAACCGTAGCCTTCTCCTTTACTTATACCCCATTTTCGTCTCGCCCTGTTTCTAAATAGTGGCGCCGCCGTCATCGCGGCGCCCGGTTCCCCCGTCCTCACGGTCGGAGTGCTATCCGATTCCAATACGAGCAATTCGATTCGGCAGCAAAAGGACGACTCGGCTGCCACCGCGAGTATCAGTTTCTCCTCCCTGCGCGTGATTGATCGCAACTGGCAGGGCAACATCCGCCTGAACGCCAGCACCAGTCGTTGGAAAAAGTTCGGCGGCCTCGATCTCTGACCCATTTCCGTGCAAGGTGGTCTTCGGCGTAAATTCGGGCTTGGCTCCTACGCCCCTACCTTGGATTTCTCCATGGAACTCGGCCGCCGTTTCGCTTCAACGAGCACCCGCACCAGTAATTTCGGGATGGGCAAACTCACCTTCTCGCAACGGATCAATCCCTCCCTGCGTTGGCATGCTTCCGCCGAGATCGAACGCCACTCCGCCCGTCGCGCCGTCTTCTCGACGACTCGCCACGTGTTTCGGATCGGGGGCGATTATGATCTCAACGAGAACTGGAGCGCGTCCGTGAGCATCGGTCACGGTAAAGGCGACCTCGTGTCGTGGTGTCGACTTAGTTTTCCCGAGTTTCTCGGCACGACCCAATGGCTCGATGGCATCTTCGGCGGAGATTGGTTCCCCTACCAAACCATCAGCAATACAACCTTGGGCCACTTCAGTCTATTGCGCGCGCTCGGACCTAACCGTGCGATGGCCGTCAGTGCCGATTTCGCCAAGTCAGTCGGGACCGGCAAACCCCACACCTATTTCAACGATATCTACAGCCTCCAATACATCCATGCGTTTTAAAGATCTCCTCGTATTCGCGCTGATTAGCAGCAGCGCTTTGACCGGTCTGACTGCCGCCTCACTCGATGTGACCGCCCAAGACCAAAACGCGAAAACGGTCTCAGAACTTGTCGTCTCGCTTACCCCGCTCGACGCCGAGCTACCGCCATTGCCCACTCCCGGCAGCCTCACTGCGACCGTCGAACAAAAGAACGAAGAATTTGATCCTTATGTGATCGCCGTGCGCACGGGCACCGAAGTGATGTTTCCCAATCTCGACGACGTGCAACACCACGTTTACTCGCTGTCTCGACCCGCCAAGTTCGATATCCCTCTGCATGGCGGCAACAAATCGAAGTCGGTCGTCCTAGATCAAGCCGGCCTCGTTCCCGTGGGGTGCAATATCCACGACTGGATGCTCTCATATGTGGTGGTCATCGACTCACCCTGGTTCACCCAAACCTCCGCCGATGGAGCCGCCGGTCTCAGCGACCTGCCAACCGGCCGCTACAAACTCGAAGCGTGGCACCCGCGTCTACGCAGACCGCACGCACAAGAAATCACGATTTCCGACGCCTCGAACTCGGTTAATATCGAGCTTCGCCTGCGGCCTGATCGCCGCATTCGTCGAGCCCCCACTGCCAACGGTAAGGGTTACTGAATCCGCATCCCGCCGGAGCACTTACCATGATTCAGTTGCGCAGTTTTCGCTCCAAGCTGCTTGCGCTTTCCCTCCTCGCGGTCGCCACGACTCAAATCGCGACTTACTTCATCGTTGATGCGGTCAGCCACCGCGAAGCCCGGGCCGAGATCAGCGAAAACCTACGGGTTGCGGCCATCGCATTCCAGCGCGTCACAACCGAGCGTATCAGCTTAATCGCTACAAGCGCGACCGCCGTCGCCAGCGACTACGCCTATCGTCAGAACTACTTAGAATTCATCGAAGATCCCCAGACGCTGCAGTCCGCCTTTACCTCCGCCAGCGCTCGAATCGATGCCGACCTGAACGCGTGGGTCGACCTAGACGGTATCACCGTCACAAGCACCCCCGCGGCCACAGACGAGAACTTCATCGAGACCGTTTTCCGCGCCGATGAAAGCGAAGACGCCCGGGCATTCGGATATGTGAAGATTAATCACGAGCTTTACGTCATCGTCGCGGTGCCCATCCGCGCACCGAACATCGGCGCATGGTGGATCGTAGGTTCACGGGTCAATCATGCTTTGGCCATAACCCTGCAGGAAATGACCGCGATCGATGTGAGCTTCAGCAATACCGATCACGAAATCGTTGCCTCCAGTTTGCCCGCGGCAACCCGCACGTCGCTCGGGCAGTTGATCGCCTCCCTCCCGGCTGACCCCAATCAGATCCACACCCTCGACTTAGCTGGGGAATCCAGCTTAGTAAAAGTGCTACCGATGAGCCTCGACTCCGGAGCGACATTTGCGGCGGCGCTGCAATATTCCCTCGACGAAAAACTCGAGCCCGCTCGCCGCCTCAGTCGTCTCATTCTCCTTATCACCGCCGGTGGCCTGGCTTTGGCCTGTGTGCTGGGTCTCGGGTTTGCCCGACGCCTGAGCAAACCCATCCAAACGTTGGCGGCCCACACTCGGGTCATTACCGCGGGGGACTACGAGACCCGGCTTCACCTGAACCGCATCGACGAATTAGGCGATCTCGCCAACGCATTTAACGATATGAGCAGCGGCCTAGCCGAACGCGATCAAGTGCGAGATTTGTTGGATAAAAACGTATCCCCCGAAGTGGCCGCTCAGCTGATGCGCGAGGGCTCTGGACTTGGCGGCGAAGAGCGCGAGGTTACGGTGCTTTTTGCGGATCTTCGTGGATTCACCACGCTGAGCGAAAACATGCCGCCACGTGACGTGGTGACCCTCCTCAATCGTTACCTCGATTGTATGGCCCAAGCCATCGAAGCCGAAGATGGCGTGATCGATAAATTTATCGGCGACGAAATTATGGCGCTCTTCGGCGCACCCATCGCGGGTGAAAACTCAGCGCTGCGAGCCATCAAAGCCGAGTTCGCTACCGAGGGGGTTCCCCCACTGGAATTCGGCATCGGAATCAACACGGCTCCGGTAATCGCCGGAGATATCGGCTCCAGCCGTCGACTCAACTATTCCGTGATCGGCGACGGCGTAAACCTTACGGCCCGACTCCAATCGCAGACCCGTAACCCAGAATTCGCGCTGGAACTTGAGGCGGACCACTTCCTGTTGGTTCTTCGGTAATCGATCTATCAGGTCGAGCACGGCCGCCTGCGTTTCCGCGACTTCCAGGGACTTGCCCGGCCGAGCCTCGGCCGTGCTCACCCGTTCCATTTCGCCGTCGTTGAATGATCTCATCCGCCCCTCCTTCCGCATAACATCAACCGCGCGATTGCGACAGACGGTGTAGAGCCACTCGACCACGTGGTCCCGCACGGCGTACTCGGGTTGCTGGCATAAGCGCAGGAACGCGTCCTGCACGACATCTTGCGCTCGGTCGAAATCCCCACCCACCAGGCGGGCGACATAGCGCACCAGCGGTGCCTGATGCTGGCGCATCGCATCCGCGATCCAATTTTCTGCGTTTTCATGATAATCGGTCTTTTTCATAAGGACCTTCGCAGAATTAAACGGGCGTCATTCGCCCTTCTTAGAAAATAAACCTATTCGGGTGGTCTACCCGCCGCCGATTCACACGCATCGTGATAAATCTGGGCAACGATCGCTCCATACATCGGCAGCACAAAGACGAGCCCGATCAACAAGGCCAACATCCCGGCGAAGCATAAAAGGAAAAGGATAATCCCTAGGCCGAGGATCGTAAAGAAACGGCCCTTGGTGATTCTCCAACTGAATCGGAATGCATTGATCGCCGAGTCAGCTCGATCAATCGCCGCAATGTGTGAAACGCAAAATCGGACGGCAAGAAACACGACAAATACAAAGGCCACGAAACCCATTGCCGCCATGCCAGCCGCTGCTTCGGGAAGGATCTCCGGTGGTTTGCCCGAATTAAGCCCATCCATGGTGAGCCCCATGCCGAGCAGCGGAACCACAAACGCCACCACCAACGCCATCGTCGCCACAAATTGGATCAATCCCACGACCGCCAGTTTTCCGTAACAGCGTGAAAAACCAGTGAATACGTCACTAAATTCGACCTCTTCACCACGGGCGCGTTTCAAAAACAGCCACACCGCCCCGGCTGTGGTGTGCGGCGCAACCAAGATACCCGCAAAAAGCCCCACCAACGGAAGCATCCCGGCTACAAACGAAATAATCGACGCCACCAACACCGTACCCAGCGCCAACCAGAAAAATGATTTATAGTTCTCCCAAGCTCGGGACAGGCAGCCACCGACCGACGTCGCGAAACCGTTTTGGCGCAGGTTCTCCTCGAATTCATCGATCGACCAGTCCAACTCGGGACCCTCTTCAGATTCGTCCGCGACAGGCGTCACGGGAATCGGTGGCGCACTCGCATCTGGCTGTGGCAAGGAATTGGCTGCAGCGACCTCGCTCCATGCCTGCCAGCTAGCAAAACCTTCGCGCCAAACCAACGTCGTTTCCGAAACGGTGTCGTTCGCTATCAGGTTGGATAATTGTTGATCCGAGATAGGACCAAGTCGTTCACTGCCAACTGCGTAAAACCATTTCATAATAAATAAAGGGGCTAGGTTCTGATCACAGCTCGGAGGACACTCTGCCGCAAGGTTCAATACCGCCCCGTGGTTGCCCCAACCATTCTCTTCTGCATTACTCAACCGTCATGCTATCGCGCTCCGGGTCATTCGTCCTCCTACTCACCGCATCCTTTGCCTTGGTCGGCTGCGGACCACGCACCACGCGCGTCGAACAAGGCAATGCCGACGGCGTGATGCATATGGCGATCGGCGCCGAACCGCGTGACCTCGATCCACACATGGTATCCGCCTACACCGACATGCAGGTCGTGCTGGCTCTGTTCGAAGGACTCGTCGCCGTCGATGAACTCACCTCTCGCGCCGTTCCCGCCTGCGCAGAGCGATGGGAGATTTCCGAAGACGGCCTCACTTGGACGTTCTATTTGCGACCAAATCTAAAATGGTCCGACGGCACCGCCCTCACCGCTCAAACTTTCCGCGACTCCTACCGGCGCGCGTTGGCCCCCGCTCTTGGTTCCGAATACGCTTACGTACTCTATCCGATCCGAGGTGCCCCCGCCTTCAATAGTGGAAAGAACAAAGACCCCGCCTCAGTCGGAGTCAGTTCACTCGACGATCAGACTTTCGTGATCGAGCTCGCCCAACCCACCCCCATGCTCGCCTCGATCCTCACCCTGCCGGTCGCCTTTCCCGCGCCGCTGCATGTGATCGAAGCTCAAGGTGGATTAACCAGTCGCACCAACCGCTGGACTCGGCCCGAAAACATGGTGAGCAACGGCGCGTTTCGTCTCACTATTTGGGGGCCCCAGAGCCAGATCGCAGTTGAACGCAATCCGCACTTCCGCGATGCCGCCGCTGTCGGACTCAACGGCATCGTCTTCTATCCCTACGAAAATGCCGTGAGCCAGGAGGCCGCTTTTCGTTCGGGTCAACTCCACCTCACTTCCGAAGTTCCTTTGACCAAAGTCGCCGCCTACCGACGCGACTCGCCGGAACTGATCCGCGTCGATCCTTTCGTCCTCACCGGTTTCATGCGTTTCAACGTCACGCGACCGCCCCTCGGTGATATTCGCGTTCGTCGCGCGCTGGCCATGGCGATCAACCGAGAGGCACTGACTAGCAACGTGCTCGTCGGAGGCGAACAACCTGCCAGCCGCCTCACCCCACCGGACACTGCGGGCTACACCGCCCAGGCCACCCTATCCTACAATCCCGACGCAGCCCGTGCCCTCTTGGCAGAAGCCGGATTCCCGGGAGGTGACGGTTTCCCCAAACTCGAAGTCATGTCCCGCGCCCGCGAGATCAACCAATCGATCCTCGAAGCCGTGCAACAGATGTGGCGCACCGAACTGGGTGTAAACATCAGCATCGCGATGAAAGAACAACGCGTGTGGCTCAACGACGAAACCAATCTCTCCTACGATATCTCCAATGCTCGTTGGATCGGTGACTACGTGGAACCCTACACCTTTCTCGAGTTGTTCCTCTCCTACAGCGGCAACAACAACACCGGCTGGGACAATCCAGCATACGACGCATTGATGAACCGAGCAGTCGCTATCAGCGATGAAGCGGAACGCTACGCACTCTACCAACAGGCGGAAACCATCCTGCTCGAACACGCCCCCATCGCGCCCATCTATCACGGCACCCAAGCCTATCTCATGCGTCCCGAAGTCCAGGGTTGGCCACCCGCCCTGCTCGGATTTCACCGTTATCAATTTGTCCGCCTGTCTTTACCCGAGACACCCTGAATCGATCCGAATTAAAGCGCATGCGACCAGCACCATAATTGGATACAGATGGGACCTGAAAAATCTCGAAACCTAACTGTATGAACCTTCTTCGCCTCATCACGCTGGTCCTCGCCCTAGGACTCGGTGCCTCGTCTGCTTTCGCCGAACTGGAACTCGTGCGGGTATGGCCCGGCTATCGAGATGCCGCCAGTTTTACTTCTGCGAGCGAATACTTCCAAGGCCCGGCCGCGAAATCCAATCAACTCGCTCATCGGACCCAACCCGAAGCCCGCGAGGGTTACTACTGGCTCGTCCGGGCCAAGTCTCCGGTCGCGATCTCCGCTGCAAAAATACGTCTCGAAGTCACGCGTACCGATTCGACCGAACCCTCGGTATACGAATTCGACGCCGATCTCGCTTCTGGTAGTCACGCCATCCCGGTCGGCCTTACCGGTTCCGATTGGGTCGATGCCACCGAAGCCCCCGTCGCCTGGCGGCTCACCATATTTTCCCATGAAGGCTCAACCCTCGCCACCAAAAGCAGTTTCCTCTGGCAAGAGACCACCGACTAAACGGAATGCCTGACTTCCCCACCGACACCGCTCCCGTTGAAGCTGCAATCGTATGAGTGATTCATCCGGGCCGTGGCGTCCGTTGGAAATCAACGTCCGCTTTACCGCCGAATCGCTGGCTGAGCTTCTGGACGGTGGCCAAGCATTCCGCTGGAATCGCCAACCCGACGGAGTATGGCGCGGACAATGGGCCAATCACGTGGTCGAGCTTTCGCTCGTGGGTCCGACGTCATTGCAGTGGAGGCCGATCACTCCCGATACCCTCACCTCAGCGGCAACGCTCCAACGCTACCTTCGCCTCGATGATGAACAACACGATCTCCACCTCGACGTGTTACCCTGGCGCAGCGACGCCCATTTAAGGAAATGTATCACCGCATTCCCGGGACTGAGAATCCTGCGCCAACCCTTCGGCGAAACCCTTCTCGGATTCCTCTGCAGCGCCACGAAACAGATCGTGCAGATAAAACAAATGCAGGCGCTCCTGGCCGAACGCCACGGTAGCCTCACCGCCCTCAACTGTCATATTACACGTGACAAACCAGCCCACCCGCCACCATCACCTCCTCCAAATACCGACCCTAACTGTCATATCACAAGTGAAAATAGAATCTATAGCACTGGTGATAAAGTGTTTATAATGCCTACTTGGCGGCAAATTGCAGAGCTTTCGGAGGAACAGCTGCGTGCGTGCCAACTAGGATTCCGGGCGCGCTACATCAAGGGCACGGCGGACTACATAAAGGCTCATCCGGGATGGTTGGAGCAGACGGCTGAGCTGCCTTATGCGGAAGCCAGGACCGCACTATGCGTGCTGCCTGGCGTCGGTGAAAAGATCGCCGATTGCGTCTCCCTTTTCGGACTTGGTCACCCGCAAGCGTTTCCGGTGGACACCTGGATGATCAAATCCATGGCCCGCCGTTACGGTTTGGACGGTTGGACGCCGACTCAAGTCGCCCACTTCGGACGCGTTCACTTCGGACCGAGTGCGGGACTGGCCCAGCAATACCTGTTTGCTTGGGAACGCGCCCACGGAGGGCGCTGACCCAAACAGTGCGTTTACTTTGCGCGTTGGATCAACTCGACCTCGTAGCCTTCGGGGGCGTCGAAGAAGGCGATTATTGAACCGCTACCAGATTCGGTAGGACCATCACTAAGCTCGTAACCTTTGGCAGCGGCTTCGGCCGCAAATGCCTTCAGGTCTTCCACCTGAAAAGCGAGGTGCATCAAGTCTTCCTGCACTTCCACGGAGGGAGCGCCATCTGGCATTTGGCAGATCTCAATTTCCTCTTCGCTGTTAGGGGTGGCGAGAAACACCAACTGGGCTCCGCGGGGCGAGGTATGGCGACGGGTCTCAGTAAGACCGAGTGCTTCGGTGTAGAACTTCACAGTCGCATCGATATCGTTCACTCGCATGCGCGTGTGGAGGAGCTTGGTAACAGTAGCCATAAGCCATCAGGGTAGCTCACGGTCACGCAATCCGCCAACGAAAATTTCGATTTTACTGGGTAACCGATTCGTCGAAACCACCCATCAATCGATGGGATCCTTCCGGGAAAATATCTGCTAACTCCTCAATCACGGCGGTGCCTTTCGCGTTGGGCGAATAACCGACCACATTGATTGAGGGCATCGTATTGCCCGAACTCTCATAAAGGGTTCGCGCCGTCTTGCGCACAAATCGCACGAGATCTTCCAAATCGTAATAACTGGTGGGCCGGCTCGGGCGCGAAGGCCCCGGCTTCGACGGTGCCCCACGCGAACCGCCTTCGCGCACAATCGGGGGTAAGCCACGAGCTTCGCGAGCCGACGTGATCTTATCACGGTCGGCCCGCCAGACCGCACGCACTTCTTCGTATTTCACCAACGCTTTCTGCCCCTTCTGACTCTGCTCAAAGCGAGCCCAGTCCGTCTCAAACCGTTCGACGCGTTGACGCCATTTACCTTCTTCCGCTGGCTTGCGACCTTGGCGAATGGAGGGGGTCCCATCCGTGATCATGAATATCAGATCGGCCCGCAGCTCGAGAGCTGCCGCGAAGGCTTGGTCCATGCGCGAGCCCCCACCGGCTCCGTTCCAATCGATCATCTGCGGCTCGTAGTTTTTGCGAAAAGGTCCCCGCCGCTCGATCTTGCCGTCGGTCATGCGCCAGTAAGGCGAAATCCAGTCGCGCACCTGCGACGTGTTGTCGGCCGTCGCGACTACCATGCGCGGCGCGTAAAGATCGATGGCCCGCGAGAATACGATGATGTTAAAAAACGTCCCTGGAGAAAGCCCTTCGATCATCGCCGCCAGCTCATTCTTCACGCGATCATACCCCGGTAGGTCACCGCGCTCCGGCTCCACCATCGAGGCCCCGACATCGACAATAAAAACGACGCGCTCGCCCTGTTTTTTTATGCCAAAGAAGTCGACCGCCGAAACGCCAAAATCGAGCCGCCCACCGCTACCACCGCCGAGTCGCCCGATTCCCCGGCCTACTCCACTACCGTTCACCACCACCGGGGTTCCTCCCAACGCCGAGGTTCCGAACGCACGACCGGGACTATCGAGCTGGTCAAGTGATTGGTTAAGAAGGGATTCCGCCTGTCCGGCGGTCTGGCGAGGAGGGCGGGTGCTCTGTTGCTGCAGCTGCTGCATCTGCACGCGATATTCGAGATTCGCGGGCGGCACGCGGGCGGCGGGCGGTGGTGATGAAAAAGTAGCCTCGGGTGGTTGGGTGTAACGATAGATTTTCCACGAAGCCAAAACAGCGCCCACCAACACATGAGCTCCCGCGCTGATCACAATGACCCAAAAGAGCGTGCTGCGAGGACGGCGATTCGTGGTCGTCATACCGGGTTATTCTAGGTTGAAGGAGACGAGAGAAATCTCCGCGACTGCACAGGCGTTGAGCACGTCGATGATCCGTTGATGCGCGGCATCATCCTCCGCTTGCACCACGATGAAAGCGGGCACCTGCGCATCCTCCGCCGCTGCCCGGAATCGAGTCAACGTGCGGGTCAGTTGCGGCAGCGTGGCACTTGTCGCATCATCGAAAGGTTGCCCGTTCAGCCACACGGAACCGTCGGCCAAAATATCGAGCACCTGTTCTTCGGGCATGTCCAACGGTTCGTCCTGCGAAACCCGACTCGGCAGCGACATGCTGATGTCTGCTTCCTCCTTCACGAAGGCCGCCGTGACCATGAAGTAAATCAGGAGCAGGAACACGATATCCAACATGGAATCAATGGAGAACCCGTCATCCTCGTCTTGAATGGGGTTGTGGCTTTTCAAACTTCACGTCCTCCACTGAAATATTTGACCCACGAAACACACGAAATAACACGAAACCACTCCACCCTCACTACGAGTGGTTGCGGTGAAAACGAGCAGTTTGATCTACCTTTCGTGCCATTTCGTGTGTTTCGTGTGTTTCGTGGGCCAGAAAAAATCATCCTTCACCTCCGGGTTGTAGAGAGGAAAAAATAATGTCAGCGATACCCGCGTCGCGGCAGACCTTCATGACTTGTTTGACGAGCCCGTAACGATTGCCGCGATCGGCGCGGATCACGACCCGCGCTTCTTGATTCGACTCACGCCACTCGCGAACTTCATCCGCCAATTGATCGAGTGTAACCGGCCGAGAGCCGGCCCAGACTTGCCCATCCACCGAGATCGATATCAGCACCCGATTTTGCTGATTCTCCGCCATCGCCGCATTGACTGCCATCGGCAAATCCACCTCGACCTTCTCTCGCGTTACGTAGGTCGCGACGATCATGAAAAACGCAATGAGCTGGAAAACGATATCCATCATCGGAGTCATGTCGAAGAGGGCATCGTCGCCACCTAGAGAGGTGATTTTCATGGTCGGTGAGACGGAAAAGTTAACGCTTGGCGTGCATCGCCTGATTCAGCGTGTGATGGAGATCACCACAGATCCGAGCCAGACGACTAGTCAACCGAGCGTAACGGCTCTTGAAAAAGAAGAACGCAAACATTGCCGGAATTCCCACGACCAAACCCACGGCAGTGGTGATCAACGCCTCCGAGATATTATCGGCCAGCAACTCCGGCTTTCCCATGCCGCCGAGCGCGATATTGCGGAACGCTTTGATCATACCGGAAACCGTGCCGAGCATGCCCACCATCGGGGCGAGGGTGGCGAGAATGGATAGGTAACTGATGACGCCAAATGGTCCGGCAACCTCTTCGACTGAAGCTTGTTCCATCGCCTTCTCAACGGCCTCCGAATCGTAGGACCCCGGGTTTGCCCGAACTAGGCCAGCGCGAGTGATGTTGGCAACGAGACAGGGACTCGCCTCACAGACGGCTTTCGCCCCATCGACGTCTCCCTTGGCGAGTAAAGCATCCAACTCGTTCGAGACATCAGCCCGCAACAGCGGCTGTTCGCGAATGCTGAGCGCATTAAAAAGAATGAGACCAAACGCCGCGACCGAGAACATCGCCAATGGATACATGGCCCAACCGCCTTGCCGCCAGAGTTGACCCAAGCTCACGTCGCCAGCGGATGCGGCCGTTTCTTGGGCGTGCAGGAACACGGGGATCAAACCAAGTAACAAGAGCCATCGCGTAAATGAGAGCCAAGGGAGTGAGGGAGTGTGTTTCATAAATTTGGAAGGACTGAGGGGGGAATTAATCACGGGGAGATAACCCAACGCGACTGGGGGTGCATCCGTTGCAGATCTGATTCGATCGTTTTGGCTAAAACTTCGTCGCCCTGAGCTCGATAGGCTTCGGCGATGAGGGCGGTGATTTCGATCCGCCACTCGCTCGCCGCATCGACGCCGATCAAGGTTTCACCCAGCACATCCAAAGCAGTGGTCAGCTCACCATTCGCCAGCGCCACTCGACCCATGAGCAGACCGACCAAGCCGGCTTGAGATGTCGGGATCAAATCCTCAACCGCTGCCACCGCTACGCCGGCCCGCAGGGCACTGCCTTGATGCCAATCAGTGTAGGCAATCAACCAATCCCAACGAGCGACCTCCTCGGTCGAAGCGGGTTCTCGGAGCCGTTGATAAATCGACTGCGCCTCAACCCAATGGCCGGCACGACGCATCTCGTCGGCGACGCCCACGATAAGCACGTGGTTGGCCCCGCCCACGTCTCCAATCGGCAGACGTCCGACCAGCCAAGCTGCATCGTCGAACCTCGACTCCAATTGCAGGGATCGCACCAGTCGCACGAGATCTGGCACAAAACGATCCGAGACTGTTTGCTCCACCAAACCCGCGGCTATCGCGAGGGCCTCCACCCATTCGCGTTGGTCGATCAATAAGTTGAGATAGAAACGCACCGCCGCGCCGGAGTTGGAGCCCGGAATATGCGCGTAAGGCACGTAAGCGGGCATAACCTCACGCAATAGGAACACCGCTTCGGCAGGACGGCCCACAAACACCCGTTGCTGCGCCTCTCGATAAACTTCGGGCAAGATAAATTGTAGATCCGCCGCTTCCGTCAATGGAATCAATGCTTCTCCTTGCGCCCCATCGATTGCGGCCAGTCGCAACCGGTTCTCTGCGTCGACGCCAATCACGCGCATCACCGCGCTCTGCTCCCCGCCCCAACGCACGCGCAATACATCGTCGCTCTGAGCTAGGCCTGAGACCACCACCATGAGAGTGGCCAACGTTGAAGTGATTGATCTCATGAGAGTCGTAATGCCTCCAATCTTTCGGCGGCGGCTTTCGCGGCCGATTCGTCCCGCAAGCTTTCCGTTGAGAGCAACTCTTCATAAGTCGCAACCGCATCGCTCGTTCGATCAAGGGCCTCCAAGGAAAGGCCACTGGTGAGATAGGCCTCGGCTGCCCAACGTTCGACACCGCCATACAAAACATAGACCCGCTGACAAAATCCAAACGCCGCAGAATAGTCACCCGATTCAAAGTGGGTGAGGCCAATTTTGTAGTTGGCTTCCGCCCACGCTTCACCCCGCCATTGACGCACTTTTAGCACTTCACGGTAAGCCGTGATCGCCGCCGTATGGGCACCCCGCTGGCGTTGCATATCACCTTCCCGCAGTCGAGCCACGGACGCATGAGCCGAGGTGGGGAAATTCTCCGCCAAATGACGCCACGCCCCGATCGCTTTCATCGTATCGCCTCCCGCGGCGCTGAGTTCAGCAACAGCCTTCCACGCATCGGCCGCAAAAAGCCCCCAGGGATTTAAATCCAAAACACGCTCAGCGGCTACCAAGGCCAGCTCAGGATTAACTACCCGCTCACGGTCAACGGTTGCGAGCAACACGGCACCACTCGCGGCTGCAATGTTGTCGAGCGAAACATGAGGCAATTGATCGACCGGCTCGCCCAGCAACTCCAAGGCCAAGCCCATCCGAAGTTGCAGGGTCTCGTGTTGCTGAGCGCGCGCGATGGCCAAGGAGTCGCGCAAGACCGCGACGGGCGACTGGCCACGCACCGCTTCAAAGTGTTCGGGGAATTCTGCCAACATTAAATCAGGGCCCGTATCGGCGGGATCATTGCCAAACTCCAAAATCGACTGGATCCACAATTCCAGCATCGCCTCGTTACGGCCCAACGCGACTTGGGCGCGCCCCAACTGGTAAAGCGCATCGCCGGCCCGGCCTTGTTTGCCCCAACGTTTGAGATAGAACTCAAACCACTCCGCCATTTCGATCCAGCGTTGTTGCTGGGCGAAGAGCTCTCCCGCCTGAAATACGGCGTGATTGATGTAACCCATATTGGGCGGATTGAGCCATCCGCCCGTTTCCTGCGCCATGGCATAGGCATCGATTGCCGCCTCCACGCGCCCTTCCGCCCCCGCCAAATCCCCTAACAACGCGTGAGCCTCACTCACCAATCGACTGTCCGGGTAATCGGCCAAAAACCCTTCGAGCTGCAGTTTCGCTTTGGCGTAGTCGAGCAATCCAAACCAACAGACTCCCATCCGATACTCCACATCCTCCGTGTAGCTGCCATTGGGGTAGTCCGCCGCGATGGTAGAAAAGTGATCCAATGCGGGACGAAACCGGCCTTCTAAAACGTCAGCCAACCCGAGCCAATAATGGAGCCCATCACTGAATCCACGATCTGGATACTCGTGCAGCATCGGTCCAAACCCTTCACTCAAACCCGAGGCATCTGACCCTTCCATGAGAGTCGATCCTACGAGATAAATAAGTTTGGGAGCTTCCTGCAGCGTCGGATCCAGACGCACGCGGTCGAGATAGGCCCCCGCCAACTCACGCACTGCCGGCAGGTTGCCCGTCTGCACTTCGGTCTGAAGCAGCTCGTAAGCGACGTCCCCAATAAACCGCCCATAATCTGCCGTTCGCAGATAGCGTCGGGCCAAACGTTGGATGCGATCGGATCGCCCCGCCGCCGCGGCCATTTTGACCTGACCATAAAGCGACTCTTCGGCAAAACCACCCGTCGCCGCGGTCTTCGCGGTGGCGAGCTCTGACTCCAAGCGATGGAAGGCCCAGAAGGCTTCGTGACTACGACCCCGCGCCATGTAACACCGCGCGATACGAAAGTTCAGAGCGGCACTGAAATCGGGCACGCGATTTTCGCTATTCCCTCCATCACCTTTTTCGACCGGAGAAAGTTGCGTGATCCGCGTCCGCGCTTGGGCGAGGTCGTTGTCCAATTGGATGAGGCGATCGGCAAACCACTCCACGTCGGCAATGCGCGCCCGTTCCATTTGCAGCTGGCCGATCTGTTCAGCCCAAAAGGCTTTTAAAGCCGCCGGCCGAATCACCAATTCATAAAAGAAGAGTGCCTCGCCGAATCGCTGCGCTTCATACAAACCATCCCCACCTCGCATCAACGCGAGATTGAGCGCTACGTCATATCGTGACTTACCCGTCCGCCCGCTAAGCTCGGGTAGAATAGCCATCGCCGCCTCGAAATTATCAAGTGCCATGGCGGCTTGGAGTTTATACGAACTGGCTTTGGCCCGTTTCTCATCAACCCCCAATCGACCGAGCGAGGCCGTCAACGCATCACTAAACTGGGCAAATACCGGCAGTCCCGCTGCCCAGTCCCGCTCAGCGTAAACGGAGTCGGCATAATGCTCCCAAAACAACAGCCGCAGTTCGGAGGTGAGCCGCGACGGATCTCCCTGTTGCTCCATCTCGGCGTAAAGCGATCGGGCGTCGGCCAACCGCCCCTGGTAATAATAAGCATCTCCCTGATAGAGCCGAGCCGAGGACGCATGGGGGGAGTCGGGGTATAGCGAAATAAACTCTGCCAAAGTGACCGCAGCTAGGGGCAACTCAGCGGCCTGCAAACGTCCGAGTCCGAGATAAAACAAAATGCTCTCGCGAGCGCGAATCGCGGCGCTGTCTTCGGACTCCCGCAACCGTCGGTTCAACTCGTGCAAATACGGCACCGCAGCCGCGAAGGCAGAACGATCCAGATACTGTGAAGCCACCTCCTGGAGCCGCGTAGTGCCCAAACTACTCGGGCTCTGTGCCATCGCCGGGAGGGCCGAAAAACTCAGCCACAAAAGCACCCACCCCATGAGGTGAATCCGAACGCCATATTTCGGCCGGTCAAACACGCGAGAAAGGAACCGAATCGCCTCGAAACTCGCAATCGCAAACGGTAAACAACACGGTGAAATCGAAAGTAATTCGGTAGGCTACTCTGTAACATCCCTGGGAGGGATCGGCTCCGTCCAGCCCGCCACGGTGTGGCAACAGATCGGACGACACGGAGGTCGTCCCTCCCCGATCTCGGGTGGCAGGGCCATCCCATACCAAATTGCTTTCGAAAATGGCGAACAGGGAGGGATTGGTCGGCCTGCGGACGATCTCGCTGCGCGAGACCACACTGGCGTGTGTCCCTTCTCCACTGCGCGCTTCGCGCTTCGTTTCGTCGAACCCTAAGGGTTCTCATCCCCCTACACGGTGACTCGCTGTGCATTTGGTCGGTAAATCCCAAATCCGAAATCGTAAATCCGAAATCAAAATGGCGGAGAGGGGGGGATTCGAACCCCCGATAGGTTTAACCCTATACCCGCTTTCCAAGCGAGCGCATTCGACCACTCTGCCACCTCTCCAGGTTGCTCCGCCCGACCGTTGGAAACGGCCTAGTGATTGACGAAAGACGATCAGCTAAGGCTGATCGGGCACCGCCGGTCAATGGGAATTTATCCCCCTACTCTACGCCGAAAAATTTTAAGATGCGTTGCATCGACGCTACGAGGGCATCGACGTCGGCCGGAGTGTTATACAGGTAGAAACTCGCCCGAGTCGTGCTGGGCAGGCCCAATTTACGCATCAAGGGCTGGTTACAGTGGTGTCCGCCCCGTAGCGCGACCCCATCTTGGTCGGCAAACGTGACCACGTCGTGGGCGTGCACGCCTTCGAACGCAAAACTGACCAAACCGGCCCGCGGCTGGCCTTTTCCTGGTCCTAATATGCGGATTCCCGGCAGTTCGCTAAGAGCATCATACGCCAAAGCGGCGAGCTCCGATTCGTGACGACCAATGGCCGGGCGCCCGACTGAATCCAAATAGTCCATCGCCGCGTGCAATCCGATCGCATCGGCCACATTGGGGGTGCCCGCCTCAAAACGCTCCGGAGAGGGCTTCCATTTGCTACCTTCGTATTCGACCGTGCTGATCATGCCGCCTCCGCCCTGCCACGGTGACATGACGTCCATGAGCTCGCGGCGTCCGTAGAGCACTCCGATGCCGGTGGGAGCGGCCATCTTGTGACCGGAGAATGCATAGAAATCACATCCCATGGCCTGAACATCGACGTTTTCGTGCCCGGCGGATTGGGCGCCATCGACCATCGTAAGAGCCCCCGCGGCTTTCGCTTTCGCGCAGATTTCGGTAGCAGGGTTGATCGTGCCCAACGTGTTGGAAATGTGGGTGAACGCCACCAACTTGACGTTACCGGCGAGCAGTAACTCGTCATACGCAGCCATATCGAGGCCACCTTCGGCGTTCTCACCGAGAACCGGGATGTAGCGTAACGTCGCGCCAGTCTGTTGGCAGACGATTTGCCATGGCACCATGTTGGAGTGATGCTCCATTTCGGTGCAGACCACGACGTCGCCGGGCTTCAGAGTGTCGCGGCCCCACCCTTGGGCGACCAGGTTGACCGAGGCGGTTGTGCCGCTGGTGAACACCACTTCGGCGGACTCAGACGCGTTGATGAATTTGGTAGTGCGTTCGCGCGCGGCTTCGTAGCCATCGGTCGCCCGCATGGAGAGTGCATGTAATCCACGATGCACGTTGCTATTGTCGCGTTCGTAGAAACGCGCGAGAGCATCGATCACGGCCCGCGGCTTGTGGGTGGTCGCGGCGTTGTCGAGATACACGAGCGGATGGCCGCCCACGTGTTGATCGAGGACCGGAAAATCCAGCCGCAGGTTTGAAAAGTCGGGTGTCATGGTGGGATTACTCCTCGACCGGCGAATCCGGTTTCTTAAGCGCTTCGATAGCGGCGTGCCACGAGAGGGTCGCACATTTGATGCGGGCCGGGAATGCGTGCACCCCAGCGAAGGCGGCAACCTCGGAAAACTCCTCGGGCTCCTTGCCGGTGGTCACGATGTCGCGGAATTCGCCAAACTCGGACTGCGCCTCGGATAGGGTTTTCCCGGCTAGCTGAGTCGTCATCAGAGAGGCGCTGGCCTGCGAGATCGCACAGCCTGATCCGTCGAACCCGATCTTACCGATCCGGTCGCCATCCATCTGTAGATAGACCGTGCAGTTATCACCACACGTAGGATTGTCGCCACTGGCCACCCGGGTGGCTTGCGGCAGTTTACCTCGATTGCGAGGACGCTTATTGTGGTCTAGTATGACCGCCTGATAGAGGTCGGTGAGATCGGACATGGAACGGCTAATCTCGCCGCCTACTGCGATTTGGCAACCCCCCAACGCAATCGATCACCGCTTAGGAGAGTGACTGCGAAACGCGGTAAACCTTTTTGAGCATACTTATAACCGCCTGAAGCATCGATTCAGACGAAGAACGTGGGCTGGCGAATCCGCTGTCGGGCGTAAAGCCCGGCTTACCATCGAGTTCCGTATTCACCTTGTGGGTCGTGCTTTATGGGCGAGGTGACAACAGATCCCGAACGGTTCAAGTGACAAGAGATGCCGAACGGC